>Ga0364907_10171_pt2 | contig 23892 bp, 20 predicted proteins | sample ExccelJu500002D3_2_FD_206960 | JGI IMG/M metagenome (GOLD analysis project Ga0364907, IMG submission 206960) | Enriched cells from Trout Bog Lake Hypolimnion, Wisconsin, USA - BchlTB.July02.5000.02.D3 | ecosystem: Environmental > Aquatic > Freshwater > Lake > Hypolimnion/Profundal zone | place...
GCACCAACTGGTTCTGTTGTTGCATTTGAGCCATCCAAAATTGCTATTGCAGTCACCAAGGCATTTTTAGCGGTAAATGGAGGTCAAGGTGCCGCTTCTGCGCGTGTACGCGAACAAGTGGAGCAATTAACGCATGCAGTAGTGCGCGCTTTGTTGCGTAGCCGCCCTAATGGCGGAACCTTCCATATTGAAGACATTCAGGATCAGGTTGAATTGGCTTTGATGCGCAGTGGCGAACATAACGTTGCGCGTGCCTATGTCCTTTATCGTGAAAAGCGCAATCAAGAGCGCGCTGCACAGCAAGTGGTTGCTCAGGAATCACAAACTTCCTTGCAAGTGAATGAGCCTGGTATCAAAGTAAGCGATAACGGGGTTGAGAAGTTATTGGATATGGCCGCCTTGCGTACCGTCATTCAGGCTGCTTGTGAGGGTTTGGGTAGTCATATTGAGGCGACCCCAATCATTACTGAAACAATCAAAAATTTATATGATGGCGTACCAATGGCGCAGGTCTATGACTCAGCTATTTTGGCTTCTCGCACATTGATCGAAAAAGATCCTGCCTATAGCCAGGTAACTGCACGTATTTTGATGCACGTGATCCGCAAGGAAATCTTGGGTAAAGAGGTATTGCAAGGCGATATGCAGTCTGAGTACAGCAATTACTTTGCTAAGTACATTAATGAAGGCGTTTCTGCCGAATTACTCGATCCACGCATGCGTGAATACGATTTACCAAGACTGGCTGCAGCACTAAACGCTAGCCGTGATTTGCAGTTCAATTACCTTGGTCTACAAACGCTATACGACCGTTATTTTTTGCACATTGAAGAGCGTCGCATTGAAATGCCGCAGGCTTTCTTTATGCGCGTGGCGATGGGCTTGGCTTTAAATGAATTGGACCGCGAGCGTCGTGCAATCGAGTTTTATGAAATCTTGTCTACATTTGATTTCATGTCCAGCACACCAACCTTGTTCAACTCAGCGACAACCCGTCCGCAGCTCTCTAGCTGCTACTTAACTACTGTTGCTGATGATTTGGATGGTATTTACGAGGCCCTGAAAGAAAACGCCTTGTTATCTAAGTTTGCCGGTGGTCTGGGTAATGATTGGACTAACGTGCGCGCATTAGGTAGCCATATCAAGGGAACAAATGGTAAATCACAAGGTGTAGTGCCATTCTTGAAAGTGGTTAACGACACTGCTGTTGCGGTAAACCAGGGTGGTAAGCGTAAGGGTGCAGTGTGCGCCTACTTAGAGACATGGCATTTGGATATTGAGGAGTTCTTAGAGTTACGTAAGAACACTGGCGATGATCGTCGTCGTACGCATGATATGAATACCTCCAACTGGATTCCTGATTTGTTTATGAAGCGCGTCATGGAAAACGGTGACTGGACTTTGTTCTCACCATCCAATACCCCTGATTTGCACGATAAGTTTGGCAAGGCATTCGAAGAGGCTTATATTGCCTACGAGCAAAAAGCTGATCGCGGTGAATTAAAGCCATTCCGTCGTATTCCTGCGCAGCAATTGTGGCGCAAGATGCTGGGTATGTTGTTTGAAACTGGCCACCCATGGATTACATTTAAAGATCCTTGCAATATTCGTAGCCCACAACAGCATATTGGCGTAGTGCATTCTTCTAACTTGTGTACTGAGATCACCCTCAATACAAATGATGATGAGATCGCTGTTTGTAACTTGGGCTCTGTGAACTTAACTGCTCATATGAAGATGGATGCCAATGGAAAATTGGTTTTGGATCACGAGAAGCTCCAAAGAACAGTGCATACCGCAATGCGCATGCTCGATAACGTGATTGATATCAACTACTATGCAGTTGCAAAAGCACGTAACTCCAATTTGAAGCACAGGCCAGTGGGCATGGGCATCATGGGCTTCCAGGATTGCTTGCACATGCAACGCATTCCTTATGCCAGTGAAGAGGCTGTGAAGTTTGCTGATTCTTCAATGGAAGCGGTTTGCTACTACGCTTATGAGGCTTCTAATCAATTGGCTCAAGAGCGCGGTGTCTATAGCACTTACAAGGGCTCATTGTGGGATCGCGGTATTCTCCCGCAAGATTCAGTGGCATTATTGGCTCAAGAGCGCGGTGGTTATCTTGAGGTAGATGGTTCTTCAACTATGAACTGGGATGCTTTACGTGCCAATATCAAGCAGTATGGAATGCGCAACTCCAATTGCGTAGCTATTGCACCTACTGCAACGATTTCAAATATTATTGGCGTGTCTGCATGTATTGAGCCTACCTTCCAAAACTTGTTTGTTAAATCCAACCTCTCTGGTGAATTTACGGTTGTTAATGAGTATTTGGTGCGTGACTTGAAAGAGCGTGGCTTGTGGGATGAAGTCATGATTGCTGATTTGAAATACTTTGACGGTACTTTGTCTAAGATTGACCGCGTACCGCAAGATTTGCGTGATCTGTACGCCACCGCGTTTGAAGTTGAGCCAACTTGGCTCGTAGAGGCTGCTTCACGTCGTCAAAAGTGGATTGATCAAGCTCAGTCTCTCAATATCTACATGGCTGGTGCTTCAGGCAAGAAATTGGATGACACTTATAAGTTGGCATGGTTGCGCGGCTTGAAGACAACTTATTACCTGCGTACTATGGCTGCAACCCACGTCGAGAAATCTACTGTTGCTAGCGGCCAATTGAATGCAGTTTCTAGCGGTGGCGGCGTGAATGGAACTGATGCTGCTGCGCAAGAAGCAGATGGCCCGGTTTGCACTATGCGTCCAGGCGATGCTGGTTTTGAAGAATGTGAAGCATGTCAGTGAGCAATTTGCTTGCTGATCGGAAATGAAAGAATTTAGGAGAAAGTGATGTTGAATTGGGAAGAGGAAGTTGCTCCTGCATTAGCTAAAGCAGGTCTTGCACCGCAGCCGGTAGCAGTAGAACCAGCACGTCCACAACCAGACGAAGTGGCAATGGCACCACAAAATGCTGCACCTGCACCACTGCAGACAGCATCTTTGACAGGTGGCGCAGCACTGCGAGTCAATGCTGCTGATAAGCGCGTGATAAATGCAAAAACCGACGTTAACCAGTTGGTGCCATTTAAATATAAATGGGCCTGGGAGAAATATTTAGCTGGTTGTGCCAATCATTGGATGCCGCAAGAGATCAATATGAATCGCGATATCGCGCTTTGGAAAGATCCAAATGGCCTTACTGAAGATGAGCGCCGCATTATTAAGCGCAACTTGGGTTTCTTTACTACCGCTGATTCATTAGCGGCAAATAACATCGTTTTGGGCACGTATCGCCACATTACAGCTCCCGAATGCCGTCAATATCTATTGCGCCAAGCATTTGAAGAGGCGATTCATACCCATGCATATCAATATATTGTTGAATCTTTGGGTTTAGATCAAAGCGAAATCTTCAATGCGTATAACGAAGTGGAGTCTATTCGTGCCAAAGATGAGTTCTTAATTCCGTTTATTGATGTTCTGACGGATCCGAATTTCAAAACAGGTACTTTAGAAAACGATCAAAAATTACTTCGCTCCATCATTGTTTTTGCTTGCGTGATGGAAGGTTTGTTCTTTTATGTTGGTTTTACGCAAATACTTGCAATGGGTCGTCAAAACAAAATGACGGGCGCTGCTGAGCAGTATCAATACATCCTTCGCGATGAGTCTATGCACTGTAATTTTGGGATCGATTTGATTAATCAAATCAAGCTGGAGAACCCGCAGTTATGGACTTCCGCGTTCAAAGACGAGATTAAATCTATCTTCGAAAAAGCAGTGGAATTAGAGTACCGTTATGCCGAAGATACGATGCCTCGTGGGGTGCTCGGATTGAACGCTCCGATGTTCAAAGGATACCTAAGATACATTTGTAATCGCAGATGTTTGCAAATAGGACTTGACGCGATGTTCCCAAATGAAGAGAATCCATTCCCATGGATGTCAGAAATGATTGATCTGAAAAAAGAACGAAACTTTTTTGAGACACGCGTTATTGAGTATCAAACCGGTGGTGCGCTAAGTTGGGAATAAAAAAGTAAAAAGCGCATGACCGGCTAAATAGGAGATTAGACGGTTGGACAGTATTAAGAGTCAGCAAACCAAAGTGAACTTCCAAAACCCTTCATTGAAGGGTATTTGGTCCACTATCTCTATTTTTTCAAGCAAATTCAAAAAGCCGTTGCCCTTTGGGGCTTCGGCTTTTTTTCCAGGATTCATTAGCGTGCAGCACCTAGCATCAAGCCGCGCGCCGATGAATGGCTCGCTCGTCGGATCCAATCTGCTGCAAAGCAAGGCGGAAATGAATGGTCGGGTCTTCTTAATCGGTAGTTTGTACTAATCCTCACGTGAAGGAGCATTACTATGGCAATCGCCAAGAAAAAAGTTGCTGCAAAGAAACCAGCTGCTAAAAAAGTTGCTGCTAAGAAGCCTGCTGCTAAAAAAGTTGCTGCTAAGAAGCCTGCTGCTAAAAAAGTAGCTGCTAAGAAGCCTGCTGCTAAGAAAGTAGCTGCTAAGAAGCCTGCTGCTAAGAAAGTAGCTGCTAAGAAGCCTGCTGCTAAAAAAGCTGCTGCTAAGAAGCCTGCTGCTAAAAAAGCTGCTGCTAAGAAGCCTGCTGCTAAGAAAGTAGCTCGTAAAGTAGCAAAAAAAAAGTAAGTAAGCCTGCTGCGAAGAAAGCGGGCTCAGCTGTAAAAAAGCCCGTGGCTAAAAAAGCCGCGCCAAAGACTAGTTCTTTGAATACCGCTGCTGCTTGGCCCTTCCCAACTGGCACACGTCCATAAGCTTTAGCTTGTAGACGGGTGAAGTTCAAAGGGGTCTCTTCCGAGACCCCTTTTTTATCGCCTTAAAAGTGAAAAATCTTTTAAAAGGCAAAACCAAACGCAGATTTGAACTGCTCTGCAATCTCATCTTTACTGGGTTGATGATTTTGTGGGCCTTGATGGCTAATCTTGATTGAACCCATCAAACTGGCCAGGCGGCCAGTTGTTTCCCAATCCATCGCATTTTCTAGGCCAAAAAGCAGTCCACCACGAAAGGCATCGCCGCAACCGGTTGGATCGATCAGCTTTTCTGCTGGCACTGGTGGGATAGGAATGCATTTATTTTGCGTATAAATATCAGCACCTTCAGCACCTTTGGTAACAATCAGGGCTTTTACACGTTCAGCAATCTTATCCAAGCTCAGGCCAGTTCTTTGGGAAAGCATTTCACCTTCATAGTCATTGACTGCAAGGTAGCTGGCAATATCAATGAGTTCCAGTAATTCTGGGCCGCTAAACATCGGCAAACCTTGGCCTGGATCAAAAACAAATGGAATATTTGCTTCTGCAAGCTGATGGCAATGCTCCCACATGCCTTGACGACCATCTGGGGCAACAATTCCAAAATGAACAGCCCCTTTTTTATTTTGCGTACGCTCTGTCACTACCTTGGAGACAAGGTTGAGGTGAGATTCATTCATGGCCCCCGGGTGAAATGCAGTAATTTGGTTGTTGGCCTGATCGGTTGTGATCATTGCTTGGGCAGTGAAGGCCTGGGGAATAGTGCGAATATGACTGGCATTGATTTCTAGTCTTTTAAGGTGCTCTAGGTAGGGATCAGCATCACCACCAACTGTTGCCATGATGATGGGGTCACCACCAAGCAGGTTCAAGTTGTAGGCAATATTGCCAGCACAGCCGCCAAACTCACGACGCATAGTTGGCACCAGGAACGCCACATTGAGCTTGTGAATCTGGTCAGGCAGAATTTGATCAACAAATTTACCCTCAAAGTTCATGATCGTGTCGTATGCAACAGAACCGCAGATAAGGCTTGCCATAAATTACTTTCTTCTAAAAATGATCTGATAGTGGGTGATAGCTTAAGGGTAAATCACGCTGACTCGATAGCCTGCAGCATTTTGAGGTAGTGAAATTGGCAGATTGATAGAAAGAGCCTCTCCTGCGCGCACGCCGACTTGTAAAAAATCTGGATGAGATTCTTGCCATTCATTTGTAAGCCATTCTTGAGGCGTAAATTGCATAGACTCGATCTCATTTTCTTCTGCATCGGTGATCACCAACACCAAATTAGGAGGCAAAACGGGCAATGCAAGTTTATTTTGTAGCTCTACTTGTAGGATTGAATGATTAGAGCCGCCTTTAAGGCCCTCTCGCACGTTTTCTGGGGATAGTGTGGCAGAAGTTATTTTCCATGCTGAAAAATCGCTTAGAGGGCGATTCACGCACTTTGCTGCCTGACAAATTTTTTCATCTGCGCTGAGTAAAGCTGTAAATCCTTTTACGGCAAGTGGATTTGAGCTGCCATCAATGTTCGTAGCAAGTCTCGGTAGTAGGAAATTGCGTGATAGGTGCTCACCAAAAATGATGAGCACTAGCGCGCATAGAACAAGCAGAGCTAATTTAAGACTTTTTTTTTGAGCCGAAACGAGTGAGTGTGTTTTTGTAGAGTCACTTTGGATTGCTAAAGTGCCATGCAAACAAACCCAACCGTCACTTTCTTTCCAAACCGAGAGTGTTAACCACTGGCTATAGGTTGCAATCACCTCTTCAGCTTGTCTGGCAAGAACGCCGGATAAAACGATTCTGCCGCCTGGGCGCATTTTGTTGACTAGTGCCGGAGCAAGTACTTGCAATGGGTTGGCAAGGATATTGGCCATCACAATGTCGTATTTTGTTTCTGCAGCCAACTCTGGAGCACCTTCGGTTGGCAATACAAAGCGAATCGTGGTGTTATTAATTTCTGCGTTACTGCGCGCCGCGACCATAGCTTGGGGATCGATATCGGTTCCTACTACGGGATTGCAGCCAAGTTTTGCTGCTGCAATCGCTAGAATTCCGGACCCACAGCCGTAATCGAGCAAACTTTGTTTTTCTAGATTGGTATTTTGTTCAAGCCACAAAAGGCATAAATGGGTAGTGGGGTGACTGCCTGTGCCAAATGCTAATCCTGGATCGACTGCGAGACAGATTGCATTGGGATCAGTAGGGGCGTCATGCCAAGAGGGGACTACCCAAATACGCTCGCCGATTTGAATGGGTGCAAACTGACTTTGGGTAAGGCGAACCCAATCCTGCTCCTCAACTATTTTTTCTTGTGGGGCTGTTAGTACAAATCCAGCTTCTTTCAAGGCAATCAGCAATTGCGGAATGAAGTTTTCTGCCCCAGAATCGTCAATATCGGGATTAAAGAGTGCTGTGACTGAGGATCGATCCCAGGCCTGCACTTCTGGCGATAGGCCAGGCTCTCCATAGAGGGGGTTTTCATCGTAGCCACCTGCAGCATCATCTTCGACAGTGACTGAAAGCGCGCCCAATTCAAGTAATGCATCACCCAGGGGCTCTGCAGTCTCGGCTACTACGGTAAAGATTAACTCACGATAAGACATGCAGGGATCTCGGTTAAATAGAAAAGCTTATGCTTTGCCGCGGCTCGCAGCTTGTTCTTCCAGGCGGTGCTCTAAATAATGAATATTGGTGCCACCTTCAATGAAATTGGGGTCAAGCATGAGTTCGCGATGTAGGGGTACATTAGTTGTTATGCCGTCAATCACCATTTCTGAGAGTGCAATTTGCATCCGGCGGATTGCTTGTTCGCGCGTATTGCCATAGGAAATCAACTTACCAATCATTGAGTCGTAGTTCGATGGGACCATATATCCGCTGTAAGCATGGGAATCGACACGAATACCAGGGCCACCAGGCATATGCCAGGATTGGATGCGTCCTGGGCTTGGCGTGAACTTAAATGGATCTTCGGCATTTAAGCGGCATTCAATCGCATGGCCGCGAAAGACAATATCTTTTTGGCGATAAGACAACTTCAGTCCCGCAGCAATGCGAATTTGCTCCTGCACAATATCTACGCCAGTGATCATTTCAGTGACTGGGTGCTCAACTTGCACTCGGGTGTTCATCTCAATAAAGAAAAATTCACCGTTTTCATAGAGAAACTCAAAAGTGCCAGCGCCACGATAACCAATTTTTCTGCACGCTTCTGCGCAACGTTCACCAATTTTGGCAATTAAGCGGCGATCAATGCCAGGCGCAGGCGCTTCTTCGATTACTTTTTGGTGTCGACGTTGCATTGAGCAATCACGCTCTCCTAACCAAATCGCATTGCCATGGGTATCGGCCAAAATTTGAATCTCTACATGGCGTGGCTTCTCCAGAAACTTCTCCATATAGACTTCTGGATTGCCAAAAGCACGACCAGCTTCTTCTTTGGTCATGTTGACCGCATTAATAAGAGCGGCTTCTGTATGAACGACGCGCATCCCGCGACCTCCACCACCTCCAGCAGCCTTAATAATGACTGGGTAGCCAACGCGTTTTGCCGTAGCAATAATTTCCTTAGGGTTTTCAGGTAAAGCACCTTCGGATCCTGGTACACACGGCACGCCCGCTTTAATCATGGCGTGTTTTGCTGAAACTTTGTCGCCCATCAGGCGAATCGATTCGGCTCTGGGACCAATAAAAGCATAGCCAGACTTTTCAACGCGTTCGGCAAAGTCGGCATTCTCAGAAAGAAAGCCATAGCCAGGATGAATGGCTTCTGCATCAGTTACCTCTGCTGCAGAAATAATGGCTGGCATATTCAGGTAGCTGAGTGGAGAGGGTGCTGGCCCAATACAGACCGCTTCATCAGCTAGCTTGACGTATTTAGCTTCTTTATCGGCAGTTGAATAAACAACAACAGTCTTAATTCCCAACTCGCGACATGCGCGTTGGATACGGAGAGCAATTTCCCCCCGATTGGCGATCAGAATCTTAGAGAACATATCGGCTCTGAGTTAGGTAACAGTAGAAGGGATTGCTTAAAGGAGTTTTACGCAATGATGAAAAGCGGTTGGTCAAATTCAACGCCTTGTCCGTTTTCACACAGAATTTGCTTAATCACACCTTCTTTTTCTGCTTCAATTTCGTTTAGCAACTTCATTGCTTCAATGATGCACAGCGTTTGACCTACTTTGACGCTGTCACCCACTTTGACAAAATCAGGCGATTCCGGGTTTGGTGCCCGGTAGAAAGTACCCACCATTGGTGAGCGAGCAACGAATCCAGTTTCAGCTGGGGTTTCTGCAATGAGAGCGGCTGGTGCTGGAGCAGCTGCTACTGGAGCAGCCTGCATGACTTGAGGTGCAGGGTTGGCATAGACAACTTGCCCAGTAGGGGTGGGTGATCCAGCGTTCACAATGCGAACGCGATCCTCACCTTCGTTGACTTCCAATTCGGAAATACCAGATTCAGCAACGAGGTCGATCAGGGTTTTGAGTTTTCTAAGATCCATGGAAATACTTCCTCTCTTTTGATGCTTGATTAATCTTTATTTTTGCAAACGGGCAATGGCAGCTTGTAATGCGAGCTCGTAGCCAATGGCGCCTAGTCCGCAAATCACCCCAGTAGCAATATCAGATAAGTAAGAGTGCTTACGGAACTCTTCACGTTGATGAATATTTGAAAGATGAATTTCAGTAAAAGGAATGGCTACACCTGCTAAGGCATCGCGTAATGCCACGCTGGTATGGGTAAAGGCGCCTGGATTGATGATGATGAAATCAACCCCATCTTGTTTGGCTTTTTGTACTCTGTCGATTAACTGGCCCTCATGATTGCTTTGATAAGTATCTAGGTCGACAGAATGGGCATTGGCGATTTCACCTAGCTTTGCGTGAATATCTGCCAAGGTGGTTTTGCCATAAACCTCGGGTTCACGGGTTCCCAGTAGATTGAGATTTGGTCCCTGAATTACAAGAATTGAAGCTTTTTTCGACATAGATCGATATTTTTAAATGCAGTTAGGTGTTAATGAGGAAATTACACTTTTTGCTACAAAGCCGCTTTTCAATCAAAGCAGGTGCTTCAACAATGCATAAAGTATACCTTGCAAGCTCATAAAAACTCCCTGAAAACTGGGGATTTTTTATATTTTTGAGCGAAGTTAAAGCATTTTGCTGAAAAATATTACCCCTCTTTATCTAGAAGGGGTTTTAAGAAAATTGGTTAAATTCAATTAATTGTTGCTAAAAAGCCGAATTTATTACCTTTTTAAGGCTATCTTCATCTATCTTACCCAATTTAGTGTCGATCACTTTACCTTGCGGAGAGATCACAACGGTATAGGGCAGGGCGGACTGGGTATTGCCAAGTGCCTTATAAATACTGCTGGCATTCATTCCACCCATCACAATCGGATAGGAAACCGGGGTCTTTTTAAGAAAATCACGTACGTTAGAGGGTGAATCAACGGCGATGCCTACAAATAAGACATTTTTCCCGGAAAATTGCCCTTGTAATTGATCCAATTGCGGCATTTCTTCAACGCATGGGGGGCACCATGAGGCCCAAAAATTGAGAACCAGCACTTTTCCTTCCCATGCGTTGGTATTGATCGCCTTTCCATCAGGTGACTGCCATTCATTGGTAAATACTGCTTTGACGGCCTCTCCATTTACAGCTCTGTTTTGAGAAAACCAATGCGAGCTAAATGCGCCTGCCATGAGGGCTAAAAAACAAATTCCGATGATGGTGATCCATTGTCTGCGGTTCATAGCGAGTCCTTAGCTAAAATTCGATGATGCATATTCATATCTTGGGCATTTGCGGCACATTCATGGGCGGCATTGCCGCAATCGCACGACAAGCCGGTCATCGAGTTACCGGCTGCGATGCTAACGTCTACCCGCCAATGAGCACTCAGCTTGAGTCTCAGGGCATCGAGCTCATCGAGGGGTTTTCTCCTGACCAATTATTGCAGTTTGAGACGATGCCTGATTTATTTGTGATTGGGAATGTGGTTTCTCGCGGCAATCCATTGATGGAAGCTATTCTGAACCAAGGTTTGCCATACACCTCTGGCCCTCAGTGGTTAGGTGAACAGGTTTTATTTGGACGGCACGTCTTAGCGGTCGCGGGTACGCATGGGAAAACCACTACCTCAGCCATGCTGACCTGGATTTTGGAATTTAATGGTTATCAGCCAGGTTATTTGATTGGGGGCGTTCCTCTCAATTTCACGGTATCGGCACGCTTGGGCGAAAGTCAGTACTTTGTTATCGAGGCGGACGAGTATGACACTGCCTTCTTTGATAAACGCAGCAAATTTGTTCATTACCGTCCACGCACAGCGCTCTTGAATAACTTGGAATTTGATCATGCCGACATTTTTGCGGACCTCTTGGCAATCGAAACCCAATTTCATCATCTCGTTCGAACTGTACCTGGTGATGGTTTATTGGTAGTCAACGGTGAGGAGCCTGCCTTGGAGCGAGTCATTGCTCGCGGTGCATGGGCGCCTGTGGAGCGGTTTGGGCAAGCTGCTCAGAATGAATGGTCTTTGGTATCCCAAGCGCATGATGGCTTTAGTGTGTTGCATTTGGGTAAAGAGCTTGCTCAAGTGACATGGGCTCCAGACTCTGGGGTAATGGGGCGCCATAACCAACTCAACGCATTGGCTGCAATTGCTGCAGCCAATCATATTGGCATCTCACCAGTCGATAGTGCTAAAGCATTAGCGCAATTTAAAAATGTAAAGCGACGTCTAGAAACGATTGGCGTGCGAAACGACATCACTGTCTATGATGATTTTGCGCATCACCCTACAGCGATTACCACTACGGTAGATGGCTTGCGTCGTCGTGTTGGGCAAGCGCGTATCTTGGCCGTACTGGAGCCACGTTCCAACACGATGAAACTCGGTGTGATGAAAGCCCAGCTGCCTGATAGCTTAAGTATGGCGGACAGAGTATTTGCCTATGGGGCAAATGCAGGAAAAGAGTCCTTGGGTTGGGATCTTACGGAAGTGTTGTCTCCCTTAAATACGGTGGCAGCTGATAAGGCAAAAGCATTTGATAATTTAGACGCTTTGGTCAATGCGGTTGTTAGTGAGGCCAAGCCAGGCGATCACATCTTGGTGATGAGTAATGGCGGATTTGGTGGCGTGCACCAAAAAATATTGAGCGCACTATAAGTCGACTCGCGATATAGAAAGAAAAAAATGGGTAAACGTTTAGAAGATAAAGTGGCGATTGTTACGGGCTCGGCTAAGGGCATCGGTTTTGCTACAGCACAACGTTTTGCCCAGGAGGGCGCCAAAGTAATCATTGCTGACGTAAATCCTGTGGCAGTTGAAAATGCTGCCGCACAGATTCCTGGCTCTGAGGGCTATGTGATGAACGTGACTGAGCGTGCCAGCATTCAAGCTGCGGTAGATCAAATCATGCAACGCTATGGTCGGATTGATATCTTGATTAATAACGCGGGCATTACACAAGATGCGCGTCTAGTGAAGATGACTGAGGCGCAATTTGATGCAGTCATTGACGTCAATCTCAAAGGTGTTTTTAACTGCACCCAATTAATTGTGCCGCATATGCTTGAAGCGGGTCATGGTGCGATTGTGAATGCCTCCAGTGTGGTGGGTATCTACGGTAATTTTGGGCAAACCAATTACTCGGCAACGAAATTTGGTGTCATTGGCTTTACCAAAACGTGGGCACGTGAATTGGGCCCCAAGGGAATTCGGGTCAATGCTGTCTGCCCAGGATTTATTTCCACCGAAATGGTCAAAGCCATGCCAGAAAATATCCTAAAAGATATCGAAAAACGAAGTTGGTTAGGGCGCTTGGGTACTCCTGAGGAAATGGCCAATGTGTATTTATTTTTAGCGAGTGATGAAGCAAGCTACGTCAATGGCGTAGCGCTTGAGGCCAGCGGCGGAATCTCCCTCTAAATATGCATCTCTTATACGAAGAAGGTGGCGATATCAAAATCGCCACGGTGCAATCTACCTCTGGTGAAGGCGATGCCCAATCATGGCAAGCCACGAGCCTGACTGGCAAAAAGATCAAACTGAAAGCCAAAGAAGTGTGGCTTCGATTTGAAAAACCAGAAGCCCAACTGGTAATGGATGAAGCACACTCTTTATCCTCAGAAATTGATTTGCAGTTTCTGTGGGACTGCGCTCCTGAAGAAGAATTTAGTTTGCTTGAGGTATCACAAGAATATTTTGGTGCTGGGGCGAGTATTTCTCAGCAAGCTTCCTTGGCAATTGCACTGCAAGGCGCTCCCGTTTTCTTTCGCCGCAAAGGCAGAGGTCGTTTCCAAAGGGCCCCACTAGAGCAATTACAAGCTGGTTTAGCTGCATTAGAGCGTAAGAAAAAAGAATTAGAGCAACAAACGATTTGGCAGGAAGAATTGATTGCGGGCATCTTTCCTGAAGACTTGAAATCTCAGGCGCACCAATTATTGTTTGCTCCAGATAAAAATACTTCAGCCTATAAGGCTTTGAGTGCGGCTTGCACGCAGACCGGAGAAACACCGGCGCAATTAATGATTCGTTGCAAGGCAATTGCTTCCCCTTTGGACTATCACCAGGGCTTGTTCCTGAAGTCACATTTTCCAAAGTGCGCCCATTACAACCCTGGCATCAACATTGATCAAGGCGCTTACGAGGCAGTAATACAAGAGCTCCCGATTGCGGAGGTAAGCGCTTTCTCAATCGATGATTCAGGAACCACAGAAATTGATGATGCCTTGTCCGTGACCCTATTATCAAACGGAAATCATCAAATTGGTGTGCATATTGCTGCCCCAGGTTTGGTAATTGCAAGGGATGATGTATTGGATCAGCTGGCACGTCAGAGGATGTCAACGGTCTATTTTCCGGGTGACAAAATCACCATGCTGCCTCCTGCTGTGATAGAACAATTTTCTCTGGATGCGGGCGCATCTCGGCCATCCCTATCGCTTTATGTCGAGATTAATGGGGAAGGCGGGCTTATTCCCGACTCTTTGCACATGCGCGCTGAAATGGTGCCCATTGCCGCCAATTTGCGCCTGGAAGATTTGGAGCATCGGGTTACAGATGAGGCTTTAGCTGATGAAGGTGTGGATTTTCCCTATCGTCATGAGCTTGCTATTTTGTGGAGAGCAGCAAAGTTGTTGCATGCAGGGCGCCAAGAAAGACGTCTTGCGAATGGCTTGCGAGCAGAACAATTGGGTGTGATTGATCCCAATGCCTTAGCTCGAGATTTTCACTTCCAGATTAAAAAAGTAGCTGGAATTGAGCGGGTAGAAATTACTCCCCGTCAGCGTGGCTCGATTTTGGATACGATCGTTGCTGAATGGATGATTTATTGCAATAGCGCTGCTGGGCGCTTATTGGCGGATCATGGTCTACCAGGATTGTTTCGTACACAAAAAGGTTGGGGTCCATTGCGTACTCGGATGCAGACGCAGCCTGGTCCGCACGAAGGCTTGGGTTTGGATTGCTATGCCTGGAGTACCTCCCCCTTAAGGCGCTATGCTGATTTAGTAAATCAATGGCAGCTGATTGCTTTAGCTAAACATGGCGTAACGGCCAAGATGGTGGCGCCGTTTGCCCCTAAGGATTCTGCGCTCATGGCTATTGCCGCGGATTTTGAATCTTGCTATCAGGCCTATGCAGAGTACCAAGATCGTATGGAGAAATACTGGTGTTTGCGTTGGATTGAGCAAGAACCGAATGCTAAAACCGTCTATGTACGCCACCTTAAAGAGGGCATGTCTAGAGTAGAGCCGATTCCCCTGCATTTACCAATTCCTGAGTTGGCAACCCATCCAAGAATGACGCGTGCGAAAGTGGTGATCGATAGCATTGATCTCTTGCAGTTGAGTGCTAGCGTGCGCGTATTGGAGCTTGAGTCTATTGAAAAAGTGTCTGAACAAACTCCTGATACTGCAGAACCTGCGGAAGCTTCAACTGATGATGCCAATCCCAGCTAAGCTAGAGCATTCGAATGTAGCAGCGAAGGCGATTGCATTTAAAGACTTCCTTCGTAGTGCCTGGCAGCAGCATCCTCTGTACTGCGCCTTAGTCGTTTCACTTTTAATTCACGTGATTTTTCTATCCTTCCGTTGGGGAATAGGCGAAATTCAAAACAGGCGTCTCAACACCCCTTTAAGTGTGGTGCTTGTAAATGCAAGTCATCAACAAGCTCCAAAACAAGCAAATAAATTAGCGCAGGCCGATTTACAGGGTGGTGGTAGCGCTGATGAGCAAGATGCCACGGCATTGCATCGTGCTCGCTTGGGGGCCCAAGCCCGCATTGAGGTTTTGGAGAAGCAGCAAAAACAAATGTTGGCAAAGCTCGATGCACAACGAGCACGTACTAGTGGCGGCAAGAGTGGCGAAGAGCAGAAACTCATGACCCAACTGAATTCACTAGAAGCAGAGCTTGCAAAACGCTTGCAAGTGAATGGACGCCAACCGCGCCGTATGGTCCTGAGTGGTGCTAGTACAAAAGCGGTTTCTTTTGCTCAATATTTCGATGCAATGCGTCAAAAGATTGAAGTCTATGGCAGCACCTTTTTTCCACAGGCTAATGGCCGACCTCTATATGGCAGCTTAGTGATTGTGATCAGTGTTGACTCTCAAGGAAGAATTACTAGTAATGCAAAAGGGCAAGATGGAGTGAGTATTGGACGTAGCTCAGGCAATCCAGAGCTCGATCGTCAAGCTCTTGCCATTGTGCGGGCCTCTGCCCCCTTTGGACCATTTCCGCTTGCAATGCGCAATCAAATTGATGTGCTCGATTGGGTTTCCACCTTTGAATTTACCCGCGATAGTGTTGACCACTTAGAGCTACGCCACCAATCAAATTCTAAAAATTAGCTTATCCTCTAACCAGTATGAATCTATCAAGCCCACCCTCAATCTATATCGATCCTGCCCAATATCCAGGGGTAGATGTATACGCTGTGGCAGGCAATCCGATCACTCATAGCAAGTCACCTAGTATTCATCATCGCTTTGCAGAACAAGCAAAGCAAGCAATTCATTACGGCAGATTACAACCTGAGCTCAATGCATTTGGCCAAGCGGTGAGTGCGTTTTTCTCGGCAGGCGGCAAGGGTATGAATGTCACCGTGCCATTCAAGTTAGAGGCGTATGCACTTGCTGATGTCTTAACCCCACGCGCACAATTAGCGGGCGCTGTGAATACCCTTTGGATGTCAGATGGCAAGCTCTATGGAGACAACACCGATGGCGCTGGTTTAATAAGAGATCTATTAGCACAAGGTATTTCACTGCAGGGCGCAAGAGTATTGGTATTAGGAGCTGGTGGTGCTACCCGCGGTGTGATCGGGCCGCTTTTGGAGCAGTTACCAGCCAGCTTGACGATTGCCAATCGGACTGATCAAAAAGCACTTGAGTTGGTAAATATGTTTGCACTGATGGCAAAGACTAAAGAGGTCATATTCAGCGCATGCACGCTATCTGATCTTGAGTCTCATACCAAGACGCCTGCGCCGTTCAACCTGGTCATTAATGCCACAGCTTCTGGGCTTACCGATCAGTCTCCATTGACTACAGGTGCGGCCTCTACTATTTTTGTCCCAAGTTCATTTGCCTATGACATGGTCTATGGGAAGATAACCCCCTTTATGCAGCAGGCGATAGGGCATGGAGCCCGTGTCAGTGATGGCTTGGGTATGCTGGTAGAGCAGGCTGCAGACGCCTTCTTAATTTGGCGAGGAGCAAACTTAGCCCATTCAATTGATCCACGTGCAGTACTGGCAGCACTGCGTAGTTAGACCTATGCGCTGGCTCAGTTATTTTCTCAAGTGTGTATTGGGTAGTTTGCTAGCGATGCAAATCTACTTTGTGATTCAGATTGGTGTATGGAGTACGCTCAATCCAAGCAGCACCGCTTTTCAACGATCCGAGCAATGGCGCCTGTGCTCTTGGCACCTTTCGTGCCCCATTCAAAAAACCTGGACACCATATAGCCGGATCTCAGCAAATGTAAAGCGGGCTATTTTGGTCAGTGAGGATGATATCTTTTTTCAGCACAAGGGTGTGCGTGTTGAGGATATGCAAAAAGCCTGGGAAAAAAATAAAGAGCAAGCTCACCAACATGGGAGTCAGTCTAAGATTGCCTTAAGAGGTGGATCAACTATCACGCAGCAGTTGGCAAAAAATCTTTTTCTATCCTCAGAGCAAAACTATTTCCGCAAAACGCAAGAATTAATCATTACTGGCTTATTAGAGCTCATGCTTACAAAGCAGCGTATTTTTGAGATTTATCTAAATTCAGTCGAGTGGGGTGAAGGGGTTTTTGGTATTGGCGCAGCTTCAGTGCATTACTTTGGCGTCAGCCCAGAGAATCTCAGTAGAGAGCAGGCCGCGATTTTGGCAGCAGCCCTGCCAGCTCCAAAATGCTTTGATAAGACGCAATATTGTCGTCGGGCTAATTTCAATTTTCCTGCACGGCAAGATTTTATTTTGGAGAGCATGGATCGGGTTGCCCTGGCGCCAGTCACCAAAACAGCTACTAGTCGGTAATTTTCACCGCAGCTCGAAGTGCATCTCTGGTGCTGATAGCCACCGCTCGAGCGGCGTCTGCAAAGTCTGCGCCTGAACTGGCATAGAGAATCGCCCTAGATGAGTTGATCATCATGCCTGTCCCGGGACGATGAGCGATGCTGCCGGCTTTGACGGTTGCATCAATATCGCCACCTTGAGCCCCAATGCCAGGAATTAAAAGAGGCATTTCTCCCACAATAGCTCGTACTTTGGCAATTTCATCTGGGAATGTGGCACCCACCACCAGGCTTAATTGACCCGAGCCATTCCATTTTTCTGCCGCTAAGCGAGCTACATGCAAGTAAAGTGGTTCGCCGCTGGGTGCAATATTTAAAAATTGGAGATCTGATCCACCGGGATTGGAGGTGCGGCACAACACAATGACACCTTTGCCGGCGTGTTTGAGGTAGGGCTCTACTGAATCAAAACCCATGTAAGGGTTAACGGTGACTGCATCAGCCCCATAACGATCGAAGGCTTCGAGCGCATAGTGTTCGGCAGTGCTGCCGATATCTCCCCGTTTTGAGTCCAGTATGACTGGAATATGAGGATATTTATTTTTAAGGTGCTTGACGAGTTTTTCTAGCTGGGATTCCGCACCTTGAGAGGCGAAGTAGGCAAACTGGGGCTTAAAGGCGCAGACTAAATCAGCTGTGGCATCAGCGATCTCGCGGCAAAACTCAAATATACCTTCAGATTTCCCCTGAAGCGATGGGGGCAAGCGCTTTGGGTCTGGGTCAAACCCAACACACAGCATGCTGCCTTGGGAAGCCCATGTGGATTGGAGTTGCTCGTTAAAGGTTTTTGGGTTTGAGTTCATTTGATTTGCGCTTAGTTTAATGAAACTACTATCTCTATAGGATAAACTAGCGCACATTCCTTAGGAGTCCACCATGATCAACTTGTTCGTCCTACAAAATGGCCGACTCTCTCAAGAGCAAGTCGAAGATCGCAATGAATTGTTGCAATATTCAAATCCGATTTGGATCGACGTGGTTGATCCAGAAGAGGAAGAGCTTGTCTGGATTAAAGAAGCTTTTGGTGTCTTATTGCCTGAATTGGATGATTTGGGCGACTTAGAAGCATCAGCCCGCTATTTTGAAGCGGATGACGGTCATTTACATATTCGCACCGATTTCTTATTGGATGAAGAGGAAACCTCCCGAAACATTCGAGTGGCGTTTGTATTGACCAAACAAGTCTTATTCTCCATTCACGATGAAGATTTACCCGTTTTCCGTTTGGTGCGTTTGCGCGCGCGTTTGCGTCCTGGTTCTGTAAGTAATGCAAAAGATGTGTTGCTTGATCTGTATTCAACCGATGCTGAATATTCTGCAGATGCCTTAGAAGAGGTTTATGAAAACCTCGAGCAAGCAGGAAAAAAAGTACTTTCCGATGACATCAACGATTCGGAAGCGGAAGAGGTTTTGGAAACCATTGCTAAAGAAGAAGATACGAATGGTCGTATTCGTCGTAATGTGATGGATACGCGCCGCGCCTTATCTTTTTTAATGCGCAGTAAATTACTCTCTGACGAGCAACAGGAAGAGGCGCGCCAGATTTTGCGCGACATTGATTCTCTTGAAAACCATACTGCTTTTTTGTTCGATAAGATCAACTTCTTGATGGATGCTACGGTAGGTTTTATTAATCTGAACCAAAGCAAGATTATTAAGATCTTCTCGGTGGTATCGGTTGCCTTGATGCCACCAACCTTATTGGCCAGTATCTGGGGTATGAATTACAAACATATTCCTGAGTTGGATTTAGAGTGGGGCTACCCATTAGCGTTGGTGTTGATGTTGATCTCGGCGATTATCCCGCTGTGGTACTTCCATCACAAAGGTTGGATGAAATAATCCTTGCTTATGGATGGCTGGTAAGTAAGTGGATAAGCTCAGTGAGAGCGTATTCACAAGCTTGCATGCGCACGCTCGAGCGGTCACCCTCAAAGTGCATGGTTTTATAGGTGGTGTGTTTTTCATCATCACCCAGCGCCCAAGCAAAGCAGACAGTTCCTACTGGCTTTTCGGGTGAGCCACCAGTGGGGCCAGCGATACCTGTAATAGAAATGGCGACATTGACCCCAGCATTCTTTCTTGCGCCCTGTGCCATCGAGATTGCCACCGGTTCACTGACTGCGCCAAAGGAGTCAATCATTTCGATTGGTACGCCTAAGCACTCTACTTTAGCTTGATTGCTATAGGTAATATAAGCGCGCTCAAACCAAGCGCTAGAGCCTGGTAATTCAGTCAGTGCAGCACTTACGAGGCCGCCAGTACAGGATTCGGCAAGGGCCAAAGTCCAGCCTCGTGCAATCAAGGCATTCGCAACCGCTTGACTCAGGCTTAGGTTCATTTATGAGAATTGTTTTAGGGTAATTTGAACGAGGGCAAAGGCTATCAGGGTGAAGAAGGCCGCAGCCAAATCATCGACCACGATACCAAAGCCTCGCCACCAGATTTCAAAATGGCTTGAGGGAGCATCGCTGGTATTGCCTTCGAGGGTTTTGAAATAGCGATCAATCCATCCAATGGGGCCTGGCTTTACCGCATCGAAAAATCGAAAGAGAGCAAATGCTAATAGCTGCCAGTAAATAGAGCTGGGCGAGATAAGCAGCAAGATCAACCAAAAGCCCACAATTTCATCCCAAACAATGCCACCAAAATCTTTTTTGCCTAATTCTTCGCTCACCTGGCCACAGATCAGACAGCCCAAAACAAGCCCAATCCCAATAATCCACCAGCATTGCCAGCGCTCTAAAAATAGAGCCCCAATGAGAAATGTTGCCCAAGCCCAAAGAGTGCCTGCTGTACCGGGTGCGATTTGACTTAGTCCGCTGCCAAAGCCAAATGCCAGGATTCGGTTGATCTTCTGGAAGACCCAGCCTAGTGTCGGGGTCGCACTAGCTGTTGTGTTGATATGCAGATTCATGCAAAGTGATCAAAAGATCGCAGCAGACTGGCCGTGGCATCTTTATTGAGCAGTTGACCAGTAGAGTCTATTAAATCAATGGAGGGCTTGCTATTGCGCATGGCTTTAATAGTACCAATTCGAGTCAGGGGAAGAGATAGTTCTTGGCTGATTTGATTTAAGCGATCACGCTGCTCTTGCTTGGCTGTAAAACACAATTCATAGTCATCTCCACCGCAGGCAGCAAATTGATTCTGGATAGTTTCACTTTGCTGCAATAGCAGCCCAGATTTAGGTAATTTCCCAAGCAATATTTCCGCATCAACATGAGACTGCTCAAGGATGTGCATCAGATCCCCCAGTAAGCCATCTGAAATATCAAGCGCGGCGCTCGCAACGCCTTGGAGACTTTGACCAAGTGTGATGCGGGGTTCAGGTTGGTGCATGCGCATTTGAATTGATTGGAGGTCGGGCGCAGAAATGGTTAATTCATGACGCAGTGCAGCAAGAGTCAATCTTGCATCACCCAGTGTTCCTGAAACCCAGATGTCATCCTGTACTTTTGCGCCTGATCTACGAATGGCTTTTTCCTTGGGAATAGAGCCAAATGCAGTGATCGAGATGGTTAGAGGTCCGGCGGTTGTGTCACCCCCAATGAGAGGGCATGTGTATTTATTGGCGATCTCAAATAGACCTTGACTAAAGGCTTCTAGCCAGTGCCCATCAGCATGCGGCAGTGCTAGCGCTAAAGTGAAGCCCAGTGGCTTTGCGCCCATGGCAGCAAGGTCTGAGAGGTTTACGGCTAAGGCTTTGTACCCTAGCGATCGAGGGTCGACATCCTTGAAAAAATGCCTGCCTTCAACCAGCATATCGCTTGTAATCGCCAGCTCTTCGCCGCTCGTTTCTTTTAGGAGGGCGCAGTCATCACCAATCCCAAGCAGGACTCGTGAACCAGCGTCGGATTTGCCCCGGGCAAGCATTGCATCCGACTCCATTTTGAAGTAACGGGCTATGAGTTCAAATTCGCCAAGTTGAGAAGACATGCCTTATTTTAGGACTCTTGGACCTTCGTCGCGCGAGAGGACTAGAATGAGAAACTTCACTATGACTTAATAATGAGTTAATCGATGAGCAAAGAACGCAATAAAGAACAAGAAATTGCCGATTTAAGAGCGGCAGCCCTTCACTATCATGAGTTTCCAGTTCCTGGAAAAATTGAGATTGCCCCTACTAAGCAATTAACCAATCAACGCGATTTGGCGCTGGCTTATACCCCTGGGGTAGCGGCTGCTTGCGAAGAGATTGCAAAAGATCCGGCAAATGCGTTTCGATATACCGCTAGAGGAAATTTAGTGGGCGTGATCACCAACGGTACTGCCGTACTGGGTCTTGGCAATATTGGTCCGCTGGCGAGTAAGCCGGTGATGGAGGGTAAGGCTGTTCTATTTAAAAAGTTTGCTGGTATCGATGTATTCGATATTGAGGTTAATGAAACCGATCCCGAGAAGTTGGTTGAGATTATTGCTGCACTTGAACCTACTTTTGGCGGCATTAACCTAGAAGATATTAAGGCGCCTGATTGCTTCCTAGTTGAACGTAAATTGCAAGCACGGATGAAAATCCCGGTTTTCCATGACGATCAGCATGGAACAGCGATTGTGGTCGCAGCCGCGATTCTGAATGGCTTAAAAGTAGTCGGTAAGAATGTGGGTGACGTAAAGCTGGTTACCTCAGGTGCTGGCGCTGCAGCTTTGGCTTGTTTAGATTTATTGGTTGATTTGGGTATCCAACGTAAAAATATTTGGGTGACTGACTTAGCTGGTATTGCCTATAAGGGTCGTAAAGAATTAATGGATCCTGAAAAGGAGCCATTCTGCCAAGAGACAGAATTGAGAACGCTGTCTGAAGCAATTGAAGGGGCTGACATTTTCTTGGGCTTATCTGCTGGTGGTGTACTGAAGCAAGATATGGTGAAGAAAATGGCTGATAAGCCTTTGGTTTATGCGTTAGCAAATCCAACACCAGAAATCTTGCCTGAGGAAGTAAAAGCAGTTCACCCTGATGCAGTGATGGCCACTGGTCGTACTGACTATCCCAATCAGGTCAACAACGTTTTATGCTTCCCATTTATCTTCCGCGGTGCCTTAGATGTGGGCGCAACTACTATCACTCGTGGCATGGAAGTGGCCGCTGTTAAGGCAGTTGCTGAGCTGGCACAAGCTGAGCAGAGTGAGGTGGTTACCTCAGTCTATGGCATTGAAAACCTTTCTTTTGGCCCTGATTATTTAATTCCAAAGCCATTTGATCCGCGTTTAATTACAGCGATTGCTCCAGCAGTTGCAAAAGCGGCGATGGATGATGGCGTCGCGCAGCGTCCAATTAAAGACTTCGATGCTTACCGCAATCAGCTCCAGCAGTTTGTGTACCACTCAGGTACTTTGATGAAGCCCTTGTTCAGCATTGCTAAAAATGTACCTGCTAATCAAAAGCGCATTGTGTTCTCTGAAGGTGAAGATGAGCGCGTCTTACGTGCGGTCCAAATCATTATTGATGAGCGTCTTGCAACACCCATTCTGATTGGTCGTCCTGCTGTCATTGAGTACCGCATCGACAAGTTTGGCTTGCGCATGAAGGCTGGTGAAGACTTTGAGATTGTGAATCCTGAAAGCGACGCCCGTTTCCGAGATTTCTGGCAAACCTACCTTAGCTTGACTGAGCGCAAAGGTGTTTCAGAGGCCTATGCAAAATTAGAAACGCGTCGTCGTAATAGTCTGATCGGTAGCCTGTTGGTTAAAAAGGGTATGGCAGACGGCATGATTTCGGGAACGATAGGTAATCTTGCTACGCATCTGAAATATATTGACGAAGTGATTGGTCATGAGCCCGGTGCGAATGTTTACGGTGCGATGTCTGGCTTAATTCTTCCTGGGCGCCAAGTGTTCTTAGTTGATACTCACATCAACCTCGATCCAACTGCAGAGCAATTAGCCGAACTTACTTTAATGGCTGCTAGTGAAATGCGGAAATTAGGTATTGTTCCAAAAGTAGCGCTCTTATCGCATTCAAACTTTGGATCAAGCAATGCGCCATCGGCAATCAAAATGCGTGAAGTATTGGCATTAATTCAGAAAGCAGATCCTGCGCTCGAGATTGATGGCGAAATGCATGGCGATAGTGCATTAGATGCAACGATCCGTGCTGGTGCAGTGACTTCATCATCACTGCAAGGCGATGCCAATTTATTGGTGATGCCGAATATGGATGCTGCCAATATTTCATACAACTTGCTGAAAACAGCGGCGGGCAATGGCATTGCAATTGGACCACTATTGCTTGGTGTTGCTAAGCCTATTCACATTCTTACTCCGGCGGCAACAGTTCGCCGTATTGTGAATGTGACTACTTTGGCGGTTGTAGAGGCGGCTAGCAATGCAAGAGGGGTGTCTTAAGCATTTTTTTAAATGTAAGTTAGTGATAACAAACATTTATTATTCTTATATAAATCATAGGTTTATATAAAATGCACTCTTTTTGGGCTTGATTTGATGGCGTGTTAGGGGTAACCTAGCACCCATCATGAATAATCGCTCAGAAAACAACAATACGGTAGGCTTTGACGAACATAGCCGC
>Ga0364907_10205_pt1 | contig 23465 bp, 5 predicted proteins | sample ExccelJu500002D3_2_FD_206960 | JGI IMG/M metagenome (GOLD analysis project Ga0364907, IMG submission 206960) | Enriched cells from Trout Bog Lake Hypolimnion, Wisconsin, USA - BchlTB.July02.5000.02.D3 | ecosystem: Environmental > Aquatic > Freshwater > Lake > Hypolimnion/Profundal zone | place...
TTGCATTCGGTTTAAATGTGAAATCCTGGAAGGATAGACCAACGAAACAGGAGATTGCTGATAAGGTGCATAAGTTAATCGATCTTGTTCAGTTGGGTGGATTAGATAAACGCTATCCTACCGAATTATCAGGCGGTCAAAGACAGCGCGTTGCTTTAGCGCGTGCTTTAGCGATCGATCCTAAAATTTTACTACTCGATGAACCTTTTGGTGCGTTAGATGCAAAAGTGCGTAAGGATTTACGCCGCTGGCTAAGAAAATTACACGAAGAGGTAAATCTAACGACCATCTTTGTAACTCATGATCAAGAAGAGGCGCTGGAAATTTCGGACGAGATTGTCGTGATGAATCAAGCATCGATTGAACAAGTAGGTAAACCGCAAGATGTGTATGACAAACCAGCGACGCCTTTTGTGTATGAATTTTTAGGTAAGGTAAATCAGCTGCAACTGCCTTCACGTGGATTTGCACATGCCGTATCATTCAACGAAGAGCAGGGTAAAGTGGCTTATGTCAGGCCTCATGACATTGAAGTCTTTACTGCTGCTGAAGGACTTGGTACGGAAGCTGCCTATTTACTGAGTGTGAATACAGCGGGTCCTCTCGCTCGTCTTTGGTGTGCAAGACAAGATAACGATCAGATTATTGAAGTTGAAATGGCTCGGCAAAATTTTACCAAGCTTAATCTCAAAGTAGGAGACTGGGTCTACTTACGTATGCGTTAGTAGAATCGATTTGGAAAAGACCCTGCTATTGAGTCAGGGTCTTTTCTTACAAGAAGATGTACTTTTAAGAAATCCAGTTGGTGCGCTGCACGGGATCAATCAAGTGATCTGCGCTGAGCGACTTTGGTTTACCGGCTACTGGATCATAATCGAAACTGCTTCCGAGTTGGGTACCAAGTAGTCCGAGTAAACAGGTTTCGGTCATACGGGTAGCAATATCAAAACTCGAATAGGGTTTTGGACCTCCTTGGCATCCATCAAGCCATTCTTGCATGTGACTTTTCACACGGGGTAGGGTCGCTGCAATCGTATGCGTTGGCTGGTGCCACAAAATATCTTTCCAGATCTGTTCCCCTTTTAATTTGATGAGTACATGTCCGTTATGTGGGTTTGTGTAGAGCGTTCCTTTGTCTCCCACGATGACAACCCCCGCTGTTCCTTCATCATTTTTAGGTAGGCCTTTAAATGCATCTGGTGTTGGAATATTCTCGTGCCAGTAGATTGAAAAGGGTTTCCCCGTATTGCAGGTGTTGAATTGATAGGTGATTGTTCCACCCGTCCAGTACGCTTCTTTACCAAGACCTGTACCATTAATTTCGATACGATCAGGCATACCTAGTTCAAGAGCACGTATGACAATATTGAGTGAATGGGTTGCCCAGTTACCAATTTGTCCTGTTCCAAAATCAAGCCATCCACGCCATTTGTATGGGTGATAGATGTCAGTCTTGTATGGCCTAATAGGACTTGGTCCTACCCAAAAATCCCAATTAAATCCTTGTGGAATTGGATCTTCACCAGCAGGACGATTTACACCGGTAGGATATCTCTCACCTGGTGAAACAACGTGGGTGTGGGTTACAGTACCGAGAGCACCGGCTTGAATGACTTCGATACTACGGCGAAGAGCTGGGTTTGCACTGCCTTGGTTTCCCATTTGGGTTACTGATCTACTTGTCGCGACAAGTTTTCTGAGTCTTCTTGCTTCAGCAATCGTACGGGTCAGTGGTTTCTCGCAGTAGACGTGTTTATTGGCTTTTAAATAATAACTGCAAATAGCGGCATGCCAGTGGTCAGGGGTTGCGATAATGACACCGTCTAAACTGTTTTCTTTTTCAAGGAGTTCGCGGTAATCGGTATAGCGAGCGGTAGTAAGCATTTTATCACCACCAGATTTAATCGCCTTACTCATCATTGCTTCATCAACGTCACAGACGGCAATTATATTAGCACCACAGGCGAGTGCGTTTTTTAAATCTCCACTCACTCCCATATTTCCACAGCCGATGAGTGCTAGATTAAGACGATTACTCGGTGCATCCTTACCAAATAATGGGAAATTAAGTATAAGTGGTGCTGCTGCTAATTTTAATGACTGCTTAAGAAAATGACGACGAGAGGAAAGATTGTTTTTTTGCATAAAGTAGCCTGATAGGCAGTTGTACTAGGCAAGAAGTGAACGGAGTTTTATACTGAGTTAAGACTTCTAATTAAAGATTATATAAAGCGTAGAGAACGTGTATTTGGTTAAGTAACACCTACCTTTCAGAAAAGTTATAGTCCTCGCTATCTTTTTAAACAATGAGATGATATGCGTTTTTTGTATAACTAAGAAATAATTACTTAGTTATACGATAACCGAAATGCATGGCTTATTAAGAAGCTGACCCACTTTGGTTAATTTATAACGTGTGGTATCCTAGGGACCAGTAAACATATGGTCTGAATTTAGTGTACCTTAATATAATATAAGTATATTATATATAACGATTTAAGAGTATAAAATATCCAAAATTAACTAAAATAATAGTGCAAGGTATGCATAAGGATAACATTGACCTTATTTTGTTACATATCTGCACATAGTTAACCTAACCCCCTTATTAATATATCGTAGTATGAAGAATATTATTCGCGCGTGCTATGCATTACTCATTTTGATTTCGTTGAAATCTGGGTATGCGCAAACGGCATCTAGTCCTTCTGCTTCAACACAGGACACATCTAAATCTGATGTTGTGGTCTTAAATCCATTTACCGTGGATGATAAAGGCGACAACTCTTGGACAGCTACCAGCACCTTGGTTGGTACAAGAACGAATCAAGAGTTATCGAAAGTTCCTACTTCGGTTGACGTTCTTACATCTGAATTTTTAACGGACTTAGGTCTAGAGTCCATGGATGATGCAGCAGGTTTCGTTGCAGGCTTAACCGTAATACCACGTAACGAATCACGTAATGACGATAGCCGCGTAAGCTACCGTGGTTTAACCGGTGGTACTACAATCTCGCGTAACTTCTTCATGTGGTATGTTCCTGCAGATACCTACAATGTTGAGCGTTTAGATTTCAGTAAGGGTTCTAATTCTCTTATGTTCGGTGACGCAGCTCCTGGTGGACAAGTGACCGTTTACACAAAGCGTCCTTCTCAGCGTAGCATTACCGATCTTTATGCAATGGTTGGTAGTTTCGGTGCTCGTCGCTTTACGCTCGATGTTAACCGTAAGATTAATGATAAACTCGCTGTTCGTCTTAATATCGTTGACCGCTTAGATACAACTTACATTCAAAACAATTATCAGCGCTTACGTGCTGAAGATATGTCGGTTCAGTATAAGCCTTTTAAAAATACTACATTAATTGTTGAAGGCGAAGCGGGTAAATATACACGCCGTAGAGCTGATAATGCTATCTCTATTTATCAAAACGCAGCTCCTGGTGCAGGATTTTCTTCTTCCAATAAGTGGTATTACACGTCTGATGGCACCATTATTCAAAATCCAGGTACATTGGCTTCGGTCGATACAACAGCCGCTGGTGGTAATCAATTACCATTCTTACAAGGTATGTCTGAGACAATTTATTTACCAGGTGGTGTTGCTAAACAGTATCAAGGTTTTAGTAAAAACTTTAACGCACTTGGAAGTAATGACTACTTAGATAGACCATATAATGTAGCAACTATTACGCTTGATCAAAACATCAATAAACTCGCGTTAGAATTTTCCTATAATCAACAATTCCAGGCTCAAAATAGAACGGATAATTCGTTCGGTACGAGTCAGACTCCTCCAGTTATGGGTGTTGATAGTAAGGGTAGACTTTATATCGATGAAACCGGTACTACACCGTTTAAGATTTTCGGTAATCGTGTAGATGTAGGTAGAGTTTCCATGGCTTATCCATTCGAATTTGGAAAATGGACAAGTCAGTACTTAGTTGTTTCTGCATCCCGTCAAAAAGATTTCGCATCGAATCGCAGATTCGGTGTAGCGAACGATGCTGCTGCAGGAACTTTAGCTAATAATACGATTTATTTCAGAGCATACTTAGATGATCCAGCTGCTGGAACTACTGCTTACTGGAATCAATTCCTACTTCAAAATCTAAAAACAAGCCCAACTTTCCATCCTGTCTTGTATGAGTACTACACAAACACGGGACCTTATGTTGATATCAGATACAACCGTAACTTATCAGCTTCTCTTTCTGGTGAATATTGGGGTGGCAGACTTCATACTATGGCTGGTATCAGCTTTAGCCGTGTAAGCCGCAAAATTCCTGCTGCTTATACGTACACAACTGATGCTACGGGACATATTATTGCTCCAGGTAATCCGGACGTTAATCCTGCAGCTTATGTCTATGACGGTAGTTATGATTTAGGTACACGCAGTGAAATGGCAGGGTTTAGCTTTGATGTAATCAAACGCGACTCTGCAACACTCAGTGTTTACGGTGTCTATTCATCCTCCTTTAATTGGCAGTCCGCTCAAACCTTCTACGGTCAAGTTTTAGGTCCAATCTTGGGTGTTACCCATGAAGCCGGCTTTAAAGGCGACTTGTTTGATAAGAAAGTTTTCGTAACGGCAGCTGTATTCGATATCAAACGTAAGAACGTACCCTTTGTTTGGTCTCCTGATAATTTAAATGCTACCCAGTTAGAAGACTTAATTAATCCAAATAATTTATCTCCAGGACAAGCTGGTTATATCTCAGTAGTTAACGGTCTAAATAACGAAAGAAAGACGGTTAATTCGAATGAAGAATCCAAGGGTGGTGAATTAACGATTCAGGGACGTAGAGCTTACGGTCTACAGCTTCGTTTAACAGCTTCCATTCAGGACGTAACTGCTGCACCAGACTTTGGTGTTCTTCAATCTTTACTCAATGCTGCGATTGCTAGAACAACTGCTGCTAATGCGACAGGTGGAACGGCTTCAATGGCAGAAAATGCAACATACATTGCTAATGCTCAAACGATCATCAATTCGAATACGCTCACAAATTCTGTGCAGGGTAGAAGAAGTGCTCCGTATTTAGGCAGTTTTGTAGCTGACTATGAAGTACCTCACGCAAAAGGACTTCGTGTTGGTGTTAATGCAATTCTTACACCTAACTACAATGTAGCCATCTATAATGGTGTCGTGTACAAACACGGTGGACAAATGCCTGTTGGTCTCTACGCAATTTATAATGCTAAGATTAGACGCCAAACGGTTACCTTTAGAGGTTCTGTCCAAAACCTTTATGATGTAATCAATGGTGGAAATCCTTACCGTATTACTGGCTCAACTGGCCAAAATACAGGAACAGGGTTACCTAACTACATTTATCGTTATAGAGATCCTGCAGTTTATTCATTCTCAGCTGAAGTTCATTTCTAAGTTAATTAAGCGTAATTAATTACCAAAGCATCACCTAAGACGTGATGCTTTTTTTGCGACTGGATGGTTTTAGAAGGACTATAGAAGCCTGACTTTGGGCGAGGAAAGCGGACTGTAGCGGTTACTTTATGCTACTTTATTACTAAATCTAATGCCAAAAAAGTACCAGATTACGTAACAAAGATATATTCATTGCGATCATTTTTAATAAAATCACTATTGTAAACTATTTATAATTATAGATTTACAAAAATATTTTATTTAGGCTATAAGCAACTAGAGCCTTTATTAGAATTTGAATAACGGCGATTCATAAATGAACAATCATTAATAATTGATTATCAATTATTTGCGTTTTTTAGATAAAATTACGCGAGGTTATCTCTATAGAAAAACTTTCTTACCAAAATCATTTTTTAAGATAATGTATCAAAGACTAAGTTAATGCCTTTTTTTATCTTTTAAGACCAGATGATTTTAAAAGTGAATATCAGTTTCTCTCTAATCTAATTTTTTATAATGCGCTTTATTATCAATTTTGTAATGAGCGTGAGTTTTTTTGTGCTTCTCACAGTTGAAGGCTTTGCTCAATCAGTTCCTAGTGCTCCAACAGCCGTTACGGCTACTGCAGGTGATTCGCTAGCGATTGTATCGTTTACAACTGGGAATAACGGTGGAGCAAACGTAAATTATTATACAGCGCAAGCTGTAGGTACTTCGCTCATAGGATCGGGAACGGCATCTCCAATTGTAGTCACAGGGTTAACAAACAATACGGCATATTCATTCACGGTATCGGCAACTAATGTAATCGGTACGAGTTTAATGTCTGCAAATAGTAATGCAGTTACACCAAGTCATATCGCTCTGATTACTCCAAACGCGACAGCCGACTTTGGCTCAGTGACAACAAATAATAATATTACAGGCACAGTGAGCGGTTGGACGCTCGCCAGTGGTCTAAATCAAGGCATTTTAAGTCCTAATGGTGCGGCTGCTACAGTGACAAGTCCTCCCTTAACGCTCGCAAATTTAGCTATCAAGTCTGGGGGTACGGTATCAGCTGAAATTACAGGAAACGTAGCAGATCCGGACGTATCTTATATTAGACCGATATTTACGGTTAATAATGTTACTCAAAATTCGCTCTTAATAAATAAGCGTAATAATGATGACACGACAGGGCAGAATAAAAATTTAACGACGGCTACAAAATCATTCACAACCAAATCGCAGGACATTGATCCTATTGATGGAAATATTCATGTGCGTTTTGCTATTGCTCCGATTTTGTACAATCCAGGTCATCCTTATAATGAGCAGCCGTATGAATTTGTTCAGATCGAAAATATAACCAAAGGAACTATTGTATATACGAATTTAAATGTTGCTGGTGCAGACGGAATTCCATGGTTACTGAGTCCAACTAATGCTTCGATTGATTATCTCAATTGGCAGTTAGTCGATTGGGCGGGCAATAGTTCGCAGGTCAATGTTGGAGACACAATTAAAGTAACTGTGGTAGGATCGGGTTGTGCGCTTGGTGGTCACTGGGGTAGGGTTTACTTAAGTGCAGGTCCTGGATCGTTTGGTAATTCATCATCCGGTACTATTTCAGGTTTTCCTCTTGCATACGTTACAGCAGCTGGTCCTGCAAGTGCAACGGCTGGTCAGAATATAACCTATACGATTGTTTATCGTAATACATCTGGTAGCAATTTAACTAACGGCGTAGTTTCTGTTGCTCTTCCAAGTAATACGAAGTTTGTTGCATCGAGTGCTTCTAACAACGCAACGGGTGTTGCTGTTGGTGGCACCGGAACACTTAATATAGCTGTTGGTAGTGTTAATAATAATACATATGGAACGTTTACAGTAACAGTAAAAACGGATGCTGCTTACTCTGGTCAAGTTACCTTGGGTAACTATAATTTCAAAGGAACGCTCAGTGGATCTGCATATACATCTGCTTATGGTAATGCAGTCTATACCTCAGTTACTCCTGCAAGTTCCCTGATAAGTGTGACACTTACATCGGTTAATCCTAGTGATGGTTCTGTTTCGTCATTTCCTAATGTAGGTTCTCTCTCATACGGTGTTTCTACCTCAACACAAACGGTTGCGAGCGGCACTACGATAACCTTTACAGCCACTCCTATTTCTGGGCAGGTGTCTTTAGGTTGGTCAGGTAGCTATACAAGTGCTTCATCGACTCTGACAGTAACTCCAACAACCAATATTAATTTAACTGCTACATTCAGTGCATCTACGAACTTAGTTCAGACGATTACATTTCCTACGCAGTCCACATATACTTATAGTTCCGGAACGCCACTTGCGATTACTCTAAATGCAACGGCATCATCTGGACTACCTGTAAGTTACTCCGTACAAAGTGGCCCAGGTACTATTAGTGGTACCAATACACTCAATGTAACTGGTACAGGTACCATTGTTGTAGTTGCTTCACAGGCAGGCTCTGGCTCTTGGTCTGCTGCAACGAATGTAACACAAAATATTACAATCAATCCCACCGATATACCTCCAGTGCCAGGACGTGTTAGTGCTACCGTATGGGATCCGTATTATGATTATAAGAATCTTTGGTATACGATTTATACTTACCCTTCAAAATCAAGCGGTTATAACAGCTATATTACACATTCTATACTAGGTACGGTTATTGCCTTTAGCCCTATTGGTGCCTCTATTACTTATACATTTAAAAATCCTAATTCTTATGGTTATAGTTGGAATTATAATTATGCTTCATCAACTTTAGGGGGAAATTCTAGTTCTAGTTGTGGAAAAGTGAGTGTCAATAGCGACGGAACTTTTACATATACGACTTCAAGTAAAAATTCCAGTACTGGTACTTATTATTTCCAAGTTATCGCAAAAGATGTTCCATATGGCGGTACTGCTACAATAAATGTTAAGGTCGTTGTGACATCGGCTGAAATTCCTCCTGTAGTGGGTGAAATACCGTATAGCGCTGTAACATCCAGTAATGCTGGACTCATTGATCCAAACTACAGTCTTCTCACATCAAGTTACCAAGTTGCGACAACAAAAAATGTAGCTGTTCATTTTACTGCAAATGCTTATAGCCCGCTTAATTACGCTCTAACGTATAACACAAATACAAGTCCTGTAAATGGCGTGTTATCTGTTTCCACAACAAATAATACGGCTAATTGTACTTATACACCCAATACGGGATTTTTAGGTGCAGACTATTTCATATTGAATGTAACGGATAATTATGCGACTTCACAAATACCAGTTAATGCAAACGTAATCATACCTGAAATTATTCCTGTTGCTGGAGAACTACCTTCAGGATCCAAAGATCCAGCTTACAGTAACGGAGCATACATAATTACACTTGCGCAGGGAACGTCCTATTCTGGACAAGCCTATGCGTATAGTCCTTTAGGTAATGCGCTTAGTTACTCAATTCCTTCAGTCGCGAGCGCAAACGGTACGGCTTCAGTGAATGCAACAGGTTATTATACTTATACCCCTACTTCAACTTACAATGGATCGGGCAGTACCTTTAATATAGCTGTAACGGATTCCAGAGGTGGCGTAGCAAATCCACCTATTATAGTAAAAGCTGTCGTTAATCCGCTTCCTATTCCAGGATTTTACTCAAGTAACAATTCTAGCGGTTACACTCAGGGTAGTCCTGGATACTATCAGGTTACAACGCCTGCTAATGTAGCGTATACAGGTCAAGTATATGCTTACACGAGTGTTTCGGGTTATTCAATTACCTATACTAAAGCGACTTCACCTTCCTATGGTAGTGTAACTGTTACATCAACTGGTGGTTATACGTATACCCCAATTACAAATTTTGTTGGATCTGATCAATTTACCGTTACGGCTTCGGATGGTCATGGTGGTAACTCAACCATTACAGTCAAAATTACGGTTACAGCTCTTCCTGTCGCTGGTGAAATTCAAACAGGTACAAACGCAGGTCAAGTGGATCCAAATTTTAATTCCACAATGGGTGCGTATCAGATTATCACACCAGTTAATACGCCCTATTCTGGAACAGTACAGGGATATAGCACGAGCGGTTATGTTATAACTTATTCCAAAGGAGTTAATCCTGCACACGGATCGTTATCTGCTATAGGTACATCAAACGGCGCCTACACGTATACTCCAACTACGAATTACGTTGGATCGGATGCGTTCAACATGATAGCGACCGATAGTCATTCTGGTACATCGTCAATCCCTGTGAGTGTCAGTGTGGTACAGCCTCCGGTTCCAGGTGAATTACCTTATGGTACTACAGGTGCTGGAACCTGGGATCCTAAATATTCCCCTAATGCTACGCCTGCAGCTTATTATTTTACTACGTCTAAAAATACAGCGTATTCAGGACAGGTATATGCGTATAGTTCCATCGGTTCACCGCTTAATTATACAACACTTACATCAACGAATAATGCAGTAACGACAAATGGTAAATTCACAGTCACATCTGACGGTGGATTTATCTATACTCCAAATGCTGCTGTTTCAATCGGTACAGATAGTTTCACAATCAAAGTAACCGATCTATCAAACATAACATCGAACATAGCGGTCCAGGCTGCAATTACGACACTTCCAGTGGCGGGCCTTGTTCCTGTAACAGGAAATGTTGATCCCAATTTTAATGTCACAGCCGGTGCTTATGTAATCACTATTGACCAAGGTGCAACGTACCGTGGTCAAGTTTATGCTTATAGTTCACCTAATTATTCTTTAAATTATACTCTGAATACTACGCCTAGTATTGGGACTGCAAATGTTAGTCTCAATGGAGCTTATACGTATAATTCTAATGTGGTAGGTAGCGCTTATTTTACAGTTAATGTAACAGATAATCATAATGGTAGTGCTAATATTCCTGTAAGTGTAACGGTCAATCCAGCCCCAATAGCAGGTGGGGTAGGACCTAGTACCTATGATCCTAATTTTACACAGTCAGTAGGGGCGTACTTAATTACTACAACAAAAAATACAGCTTACTCAGGAGAAGTCTTTGCATATAGTAAGTCGTCCTTAACATACACGCTTAATTCATCAACAACAGCGAATGGAAGTGTCGCTGTTAATTCAGACGGTACCTATACTTATATACCAACAACTGGCTATTCGGGTACTGGAAGCGTATTCTCAATCAAAGCAACAGATTCGGCTTATGGTGGTGTAGTTAATATTCCTGTTCATGTTACCGTAGTAGGTGGTCCTGTTGGTGGATACCTTTCTAGTGGAACTGTAGATCCTAATTATAGTAAGGCATACAGTGCTTATGTAATAACTCTTCTAGAAAACTCAAACTACACGGGTAACGTAAGTGCGTATGGAGTAGGAAACCCTGTTATTACATATAACATAGGAAGTGGTTCGACTGCGCCTTCTAATGGCTCCGTAGTAGTGAAATCATCAACTAATGGTACGTATACCTATACTTCAACAAATAATTGGAGTGGTACAGATACGTTTACAATTCAGGCTACAGCTAATACAGGAACGACTCAAATTCCAGTTATAGCGAACGTTCTTCCTATTCCTATCGTAGGACAAATTACAGCTGGCGTTACAGCACCAGGATATAGCAATGGGGCGTATCAGTTAACTACTGATATGAATATGCAAAGGAAGGGACAAGTTTATGCATACAGTCCACTTCCACTGACTTACTCCTCGGGAACTTTCATGACTGCACACGGAGCTATCGTTTCTACTATTGGTGGCGCCTATACCTACACCCCAACATCATCTTATACAGGGATTGATACTTTTAGTATCCAAGTAACGGATACAAATGGTAATAAAGCAACGATATCAATTAATATCACAGTGAATCCGCTGCCATCAGGTGGACCATATAACATTTCATTGCCAGAAAACTCGAGTTATACAGGTTCAGTGGTGGCTACGAGTGTGAATCCAGGCGCTTTGAGTTATATAGCAGGAACGTATGCTACGACGCATGGAACAGTCGTTGTTACTTCAGGGGGTGGATATACCTATACGCCATCATCTAATTATGTTGGCACTGATAGTTTTACGATCACAGCGCAAGATTCACTTGGTGGTCAAAATACTATTACGGTTAATGTAACAGTTACAGATATAGCACCTATACCGGGGGCAACAACAAGTCCAACGACTTATGATCCGTTATATAATGTAACAAATAATGCTTACCAAATTACTGTCGCTAAAAGTGTACAGTACTCAGGTGTTGTTTATGCCTATAGTGGATCGACAGTAACTTATAGTTTAGGAACTACTTCTAAAAATGGAACTCCTACTGTTAGCTCAGATGGTACTTACACCTATCTTTCAAGTACGGTTGGAACAGATAATTTTACAGTAACAGCTACGGATAGTTATAGTGTTTCTTCAACGATTAATGTGAATGTGAGTGTGGTATCAAATCCAGTTCCTGGATTATTACCGTATGGTAATGCAAATGCAGGTGCTTTTGATACTCCTAACTATGATACAACAGTAGGTGCTTATAGCTTTAGTTTAGAGCAAGGACAGAGTTACCGTGGGCAAGTTTATGCTTATAGTTCCTCTAACTATGCGCTGACATATAATACCTATAATGCTTCCCCGGTGCCAACTCTTGGTACATTAAGTGTTTTATCTACAAACAATGGAGCTTATACGTATACCGCGAATGCGTCTGGAAATACCGGTACCGATGTATTTGATATCCGAGTTACCGATAATCATAATGGTACAGCTTTAATTCCAGTTAACGCTAATGTATATCCTATTCCAGTTGTTGGTTATTTAGGATCTACTACAACTGATCCTACGTTTACAACGAATGGAGTGAATGCAAGTAATTCAGGTTATTATGTAACGACTGGTCAAAACGCATCACTTTCTAATCAAGTAAACGCATACAGTCCTCTTGCTCTTACATACACAAAGGCAAGTAATCCTTCGCACGGAACGGTTATTGTTCAATCAAATGGTGTCTATACATATAGACCGACATCTAATTACATCGGTAGCGATAGTTTTACCGTTACAGTTAAAGATGCACTTGGTGGTACCAAAACAATTAATGTTTTCATAACCGTTTTACCACCACCAGCCATAGGTAAAGTTTCTGCAGTAGATTATGATCCAGCATATTCTCAAACTTCGAACGCTTATAATATTATAACGTCACAAAATGTGGCTTATACAGGAAATGTTACTGCCTATAGTACCTCAACGCCATTAACTTATACGATGGGTACTTTGGCTGTTAATGGAGCTGTGACTTCTTTAGCAGGAGTCGCTTCTACCAATAACGCACAATACACCTATACGCCTTCCTTAGGATATTCTGGAACAGATAATTTTGCCTTTACTGTTACTGATTCACTCGGAGGCGCATCATCTATTCCAGTAAACGTAACGATTAAGCCAGCTCCCGTTCCAGGTAAGACGACGTCTAATGCGACAGCGAGTGGTTTTAGTTCAGGTAGTTATCATATTTCTACTCCAGAAAATACCGCTTACTCAGGGTATGTCAGTGCTTACAGCACATTGAATCTTTCTTACAGCACAGGTTCTGGCGCAGCTCACGGAGCAATCGTTACATTGAGTACAGGTAACTATACATATACACCATCAACAAACTATGTCGGTAATGATAGTTTTACTGTTACCGTTACGGATAATTTGAATGGTACAGCTAGTATACCAGTCGCAGTTACTGTGAATGATATTCCACCGGTTCCAGGTGCGACGACTAATGCATCAACCTATGCAGGTGCCTATAATCAGGCAGGTAATTATTTTGCCTTTAGTACGCCAAAAAATACTCCGTATGCGGGAACCGTAAGTGCGTATAGCACCTCTGCATTAACCTACACCTCTAATAGTGGTGCACTTCCTACTAATGGATCGATAACCGTTAATTCTAACGGAAGTTTTGTCTATACACCTACTAATAATTGGTCAGGTATCGATAATTTTAAAGTTAATGCTACAGATGCATACAGTTCATCTATTCCTATAGTTGTGCAGATGACAGTAACCGCTGCACCCGTACCCGGTATTATTAATGTTGTTGGTTCAACAGTGAATTGGGATCCTAATTACAGTTTAACCAATAAAGCATACAGTGTACAAACACCATTAAACCATCCTCTTCCAGGAAGGGTGTATGCTTATAGTTCTATTAATGCAGCGCTCACGTATACGATGAATGCAGCTCCGACTCATGGTACAGCCATGCGTGCATTAATGATTAAACAAAATGATACAGAAGCAACAGAACACGGATATGCAATCGTAAGCAGTAATGGTAGTTATAATTATACACCTAATTCTAATTATACGGGTAGTGATTTCATGACGATTACTGTAACGGATAATCAAACTCCTGCTCAGTCGGCTCAAATTCCTGTACAAATCGCCGTTATCCCTGCGCCTTTGGCGGGCGCTACTGGTCCATCAACTTATGTAGCTAATTTCAGTGCAGGTGCTTATAATCTCTCGACGTTAGTAAATACGCCTTACTCAGGAAGTGTAACCGCCTACAGTACGCTTAATCTTACGTATTCAGCTGGATCTGATCCAATGCATGGCAGTTTATCTGTGATAGATCCAGTCGCAGGCACTTACACCTATACTCCTGCAAGCAACTATTCTGGAAGTGATACTTACTCATTTATTGTCACGGATACTCAGGGTCTTTCGACTACAATTAATGTAAACATGGTAGTTGATGCGCTCCCAGTTCCAGGGGCAACTTCGGGTTCGACCTACGATTCGAAGTTCTCTACGAGTGCAGGGGCCTATCAAATTGTAACAGATGTCAATGTGCCTTATAGCGGTACGGTAACTGCCTACAGTACTTCTACGCCTTTAAGTTATTCGATGGGTAGTGCAGGCATGGGGACAATATCTTCCATCAATGCATCAACAGGTGCGTATCTATATACGCCACTACCAAATGCGAGCGGCACTGATAGCTTCACACTAACTGTTACCGATAAATATAATAAGTCGGTATCGATTCCTGTAAACGTCACGATAAATCCAGCACCAACACCAGGTGTTTTATCGTCAGGTAGTCTTGATCCCGCGTATGTAGCAGGGTCTTACAGTTTTGTTACCGGAAATGGAGTGCCATATGCAGGGCAGGTGAGTGCTTATAGTTCAACTAATCCTTCTCTAGTGTATAGCGTGGGAGCAAATCCTACTGGAAGTGCAGGTGGAACTGTTTCCGTTACAGATAATGCGCTCGGAAAATATACTTATACAGGTACGACAACAGGTAGTTCTGTGAGTACGGCTAGTTTCACGATTAATGCGACCGATTCTCTAGGTGGTACTGCATTAATCAGTGTCACAGCAACCGTAGAGCCTTCGCTCCCAATACCGGGAGCAACGACGGGACCCGCTGTCTTCGCACCAAAATTTAGTGCTGGTACCTATCAAGTACAAACAACAGAAAATGCTGCCTACTCTGATGCAGTGAGTGCTTATAGTCTTCAAACACCGCTCTTTTATTCATTAAATGCTTCTCCGTCACATGGAACACTATCAGCTATTGATTATGCGAGTGGTTCCTACACGTACACGCCAGGAGTTGGCTATTTAGGTTCAGATAATTTTTCAGTTCGTGTAACGGATGCGTTAGGTGGTGTAGCAACGATTCCAGTTCAAATTACCGTTATGCCACCACCCGTGGTCGGTGCTACAACCAGTGCTACAAGCTTTGATCCTAATTATAGTTTAGCATCTAATCGGTACAATATTAGTACTACCACGAATACCGCCTACTCAGGTAGCGTGAGTGCTTATACGAGTAGTACACCTCTTGTTTATACAGCTTCGAGCACTTCTTCTCATGGAAGTGTTTCAATTACCAATAACTCTAATGGTAGTTACACTTATAATCCACAAGTCAACTATTCGGGCTCAGATTCTTTTTCTGTCATAGCTACCGATGCGTTAGGAGGTGTAGCCACTATTCCTGTCAGTGTATCTATTGTAGCTCCTCCAGTGGCTGGTAAGTTGTCTAATAACACGGCTGATCCACTGTATAATAATGCTACAAATTCCTATAATATTAATGTACGACAAAATACGAGTTACACGAGCAAAGTTAGTGCATACAGTACACTTCCTTTAACTTATGTAAGTGGTACGTATACTACGCCTAATGGAGGCTTTACGGTAGATGCAAGTGGCAATTATACGTATACGCCTACTACAGGCTATATTGGTATAGACGCATTTGCGATTGTGGCAAATGATACCTTACATGGTTCTGTTACAATAACGGTTAATGTATCGGTAACGTCATTGCCTATTCCTGGATTATTAAGCGATGCTACGGCTGATCCAAATTATAATCTGGGCGCTGATGCCTATGTTATAACCCTTAATAAAAACGGTTCTTATACGGCTAGTGTCAGTGCCTATGGCGTTAATACGCCGTTAGTCTATACGCCTAATGCTGCTCCAGCGCATGGTGCAATTTCAGGAAATAATGCAAGTACAGGTGCTTATACCTATACTCCTGTGTCTAACTATGTCGGTAATGATTCTTTTAACTTTACAGTTACGGATCATATCGGGGGAACGGCAAATATTAATGTATCTGCAATTATCGCAGCTGCACCAGTTGTAGGTGAATTGCAATTAGGTGATCCTCAAGCAGGTCAATCAGATCCTAACTATACCAGTGGATCTTCTGCAGGATATTATTTTACGATTCATCAAAATGGCACGTATTCAGGAAGAGCAAATGTTTATAGTGTGTTACCTCTTACCTACACGACGGGTACATTCTCAACGTCGCATGGTAGTGTTGTAGTAAATGCAGATGGTACGTATACGTATACTCCTGTTTCTAGCTATGTAGGTAACGATACATTCTTAGTAACAGCTACTGATACCTTATCGAATACCGTGCATGTATCCGTGTATGCTTCGATAACTGCATTGCCCGTACCGGGTAAAACTGCTGCTAATGCAGCAGATCCTAATTACAATATTGGAGCTGGTGCTTATGTTATCACCTTAAGTCAGAATACCTTCTTTACTGGTAACGTATCAGCCTATGGAAGTAACACTCCTTTAAGCTATAGTGTATATACCAATCCATTAAATGGTGCACTCTCTAGCGTTAATTCAACTAACGGTTCTTACACGTATACACCAACCGCTAGCTTCAGTGGTAATGATGCCTTTAGTTTAAATGTTACCGATAATATCGGGGGTATATCTACTATTAATGTAACAGCAGTGGTCGTTGCGCCACCTATTCCTGGTGAGTATCCAAGAGGTGGTTCTAATGCAGGTCAGTCTGATCCTCTGTATTCCTCTGGAGCTAATGCTTACCAAATTGAGTTACCAGAAAACGGAAGTTATGTGGGACAAGCTAACGCCTATAGCCCATTGAATTTGACATATACGACAGGAAATTTCGCAACCACTAATGGATATGTTGTGGTTACTTCTTCAGGTGCGTATACGTATACGCCAACGCATAATTATTCAGGTACAGATTCCTTTAGTATTACGGTTACTGATCCGCTCTCGAACAGTACTTCGATTCCAGTTCAGGTTACGATAACTCCGCTCCCTATTGTTGGTGCAACAGTAAATCCAACTACCTTTGATCCAAATTATGATCTTACCACCAATTCCTATATTATTACGGTGAGCCAAAATTCATCGTATGAGGGAGTTGTAAAGGCATATGGAGTAAATCCACCGTTAGCTTACGATTACTACCAATCGCCATCAAACGGAGTTGTTACAAATTTAGTTTCAGGTATGGGTTCCTATACCTACACTCCAAATAGTGGTTATGCAGGTAATGATTCGTTTAAATTACAAGTTACGGATACCATAGGTGGTACTTCAAGTATTCCTGTTTCCGTCGTGGTTGTAGCACCACCTGTTCCAGGTAAATTACCTACCAATGCAGTAGATCCTCATTATAGCTTAACCTCGCATGCTTATCTTGTAACCGTTCCTAAAAACGGAAGTTATACAGGACAGGTGAATGCATATAGCGTTTTATCACTTAGTTATTCGGGTGGTACCTTTACTACACCTAATGGAAGTGTGGTTGTAAATGCATCGGGGAGTTATACGTATACTCCAAGTAGTAATTATGTAGGTAATGATTCGTTTACAATTACTGCTACGGATACGCTGTTTAATAGTTCAGTTATCACGGTTAATGTAACCGTTACGGAATTACCTATTCCAGGTGGAACAGGACCTAGTACCTTTGATCCGCTCTTCAACCAAGGTGCAGGATCCTACCAAATAACTACGACATTAAATACGGCTTATACAGGCAACGTCAGTGCTTACAGTTCTAATACGCCTTTAGCCTACACGCTAAATTCTGGACCAAACAATGGTGCTCTCTCGAGTATTAATACAAACAATGGAGGTTACACTTATACTCCAAACTCAGGCTATTTAGGTACTGATGGATTTAGTTTAATGGCTACGGATAGTGCTGGTGGAGCTTCAGCAATACCTGTTTCTGTAGTAGTCGTGGCACCTCCTATTGTCGGTGAATTACCACTCGGAAATGTGCATGCAGGGCAAGCTGATCCAAACTACACGTTAAGTTCAGGTGCCTATGTTATTTCGACTCAGCAAAACACCGCATACTCAGGACAAGTGTATGCCTATAGTCCGCTCAGTATCGTTTATAGTTTAGGTGGTACATCTGCTACACATGGAAGTGTTACTGTTAATGCATCGGGTGCCTATACGTACACACCTACGTCCGGTTATTCAGGTAGTGATACGTTTACTTTAAAGGTAACTGATACGAATGGTGCTGTTTCAACGATCTTAGTCCAAGTCACAATAACTCCACTATCATCTCCTCCATCGCCTCCTTCTCCACCATCACCTCCATCACCACCTCCTTATATTCCACCAACTTATCTGTCTCAATTAATTACATTCCCGATTGTTGGTGTTCAAACCTATGGTGGAAGTGCTGTCACATTAACTGCAACAGCAAGTTCAGGCTTGCCCGTAAGCTATAGAGTTACGACCGGCCCTGGTGTACTCACAGGTAATAGCTTAAGCTTTACCGGCGCAGGTAATGTAATTGTTACCGCTACCCAGGCAGGAGATGCAACATACAGTGCAGCTACTCCTGTATCACAGACGATTGTTGTGAATTCCTATTCACCACAAACAATCACGTTCCCAAGTGTTGGAACGCAAATCTACGGCGGTCCTTCTGTGACACTCGCTGCAACAGCAAGTTCAGGCTTGCCGGTAAGTTATGTGGTTACGAGTGGCCCTGGTGTACTCACAGGTAATAGCTTAAGCTTTACTGCTACAGGTAGTATCGTAGTTGCAGCAACCCAAGCCGGTAATTCCTCCTTCAGTGCTGCAGCCCCTGTCTTACAAACAATCGTAGTAAGTGCACCAGCAACACAGACAATCACCTTCCCAAGTCTCTCAGCACAAACGTACGGTGGCTCTGCAGTAACACTCAATGCAACAGCAAGTTCAGGTTTACCTGTAAGCTATGCATTAACGAGCGGCCCTGGTGTCCTTACAGGTAACAGCTTAAGCTTCACTGCAGCAGGCAATGTTGTTATCACTGCAACTCAGGCAGGTAATGTTGCCTACGCTGCAGCATCACCGGTTGCACAGACAATTCTAGTTAACACGGCAACACCTGTTATTACATGGAATAATCCAAGTTCAATTAGCTACGGAACGCCACTCAGTGCTAAGCAGCTCAATGCAACGGCAAGTGTTTTAGGTAATTTCGCCTATAATCCTGATGTTGGTTATATTGTACCAGTGGGTGTTCAACCACTCACCACTACATTTACACCTAAGGACTTAACACGCTACGGCATGACAGCAAAGACAGTATCGATCTCTGTGTATGGCGTTGCTCCAACAATATCAGTTCCTGCTTCAATTAATTTTACGTCGATTAATCCGATGTCTGTAAGTGCTGGGGCAGGGCAAGCTATCTCAATTTCGGATCAAGCTCCTGGCTTAGAGACGGTATCTCTCTCTGTCTCGAATGGAACGCTCAGTATTCCTTCGTTAAGTGGTGCTGTTGTAACGACTGGAAATCAAACGAATGCTAGCTCGGTAACGATACAGGGAAGTTTAACGCAGGTTAATAATGCTCTAGCATCCCTTGTTTATAATCCAAGTGTATCTGCACCTCCTTATTCGATTGATGTCTTAAATGCTCAAGTAACGAATTCGATTTCTATGTCAGCGAGTGGTGTCATGGATATCTTCATTACAAATCAGCTCTTTGGTGGAGTTCCACAAACGGCAAATCTCATGCCGCTTGTTCCGACTGGTAAGACTGTTTCTAATATGACTGTTACTTCATGGGATCCGAGTGTGCTCATGCAAATTCCAACGATAAGTGCTTCCGGAGTTATGAACTTCCAAGCTTTCGGCACGGCTTCTGGTGGAATCGTTTATACAAATGTGGGTATTAAAGTCATCTACTCGGATGGTAGTACAGCTAACTTCACTCTACCTATAACGATTTATCAACCGATTCTGCAGGTGCTCAATGGTACAAGTTCAACACTCAACTTGAATGCACAGACAAGCTTGTTTGAACAATTTGTTCAGATATCAAATCCAACACTGTTCCCGATTATTTCGTACAGTGTCACGGCATCGCTTCCAAGTGGAGTAGTGTTAGAATCGGCATCGGGTTATCAATCTAACGGTAACCCCTATGTTACGGGTATTACTGCGCTTGCTCCAGGAGCAACGGTTAAACTCTTACTTGAGTATTTCAGTCCAAATGCTCAGCCATTCCCAAATCCACAGTTAACACTGCAAGTAGCGCAGGCTCTTACAACCCCAACACCAGCTGGAACGGTTGCACCAATTCAACAAGTGGTTACAGGTTACTTGGGACGCACGTATGTACAGTTCCAAACGATTGCAGGTAAGACGTACTGGATGCAGTATAGAGATTCTTCCGCTGCTGCATGGCAAACAAGTCCAAGTTCAATCCTAGGTACAGGGCAACCTGCTTCTTGGCTGGATTACGGTCCTCCTAAGACATCTTCCATTCCGACTACTTCTCGTACCTATCAGCTCCTGATTAGTAATCCTTAATTTATGCGTTCCTTGTATTATACTCTTGGCCTTGGCTTATCATGCTTAGGTCTTTGCACGACTAATTATGCTTCAAGTGATTTTGAACAATCGCTTGGAGTAGGCTACTTTCAGCTTTTCAATGTAAAAACCTCTTACGGTGCCCAAAGCGCTTCTTTACCTTCACTCGGTGCTTTAAGTAACCGCATTTACCTAGATGGTTATAACAGTGTTGATTCATCAAATGACGTAGGCGAGGGCGGTGCTGGGTTAGCTTCACGTACAGGTAACTTCGGTTACCAATCGAATTCTCAAGTTAATACAAGTGCTGGTACACTAGCTTTGCACAATTATTCGCTTCCTAGTGGAAGTTATTTTTCAACGGGTAATCAAAACGGGAAAGCATCGTTTGAGGTAAACTATAAGCTTTCTCTAAAATCTAATAATCCTTTTAAGTTAGGATTAGAATTACGCGCAGCTGATGTATCCTTTAATGCTACGAGTACTTCAAGTGCTGCAGCTAATTTAAACTTAGTGACAGATACCTATCAATTAGGAGGTGTTGTTCCTCCAGTAGCTCCTTATTCAGGACCCTATACGGTGACTGCTTTTACTCCACGTATTGGTGATACACCAACACGCAGTACGCAATCGGTCACAGGTACAGATCAGGGCACACGCTCATTATCGCTTAAAGGCACATTAATGCGTTTAGGTGGAACCGCAAAGTGGGTATATGAGGATAAATCGAGTTTAGAAATACACGGTGGCCCTGCGAGTATATCGCTCAGCGGTAATTATTCTTTAAAGGAATCGTTTAGTAGTTCATCGATCAGTGGTGCATTAAATGTAGCAGGATCTGGTTCTCGTAATAAACAGATCCTTGGATATTACTATGGTGCTACCGCAGATTTAAAAGTATCAGACCACTGGCGTGTTTCAGCGGGCTTAGATTTTGTTAATTTAGGTCATGATACGCTCTCAGGAAGTACAAGCTATGCCCGCGTTGACCTAACGCAGGCCATGACCGTTCATGGCGACTTAAACTACCGCTTCTAATACTCAGTTACGGCTTAGCTGTAGAGCTACTAGCTTGAGGTAAGATAATAGCCAGTGCAAACGGTGCCATGCGTCCATCTTCGTGATCGATGCCTGGGGCTGTTGCTAACTTCCAGTTTAATGGGATGTTATACGTGCTAGCTGCTTTTTTCGCGTAAGCAAAAAAGTAGTGGCCTCGTTCTAAACGGTTATGACCTTGGGCATCGGATTCTGGAGTATGTCTTAAGGCATGATGATCTGGATCTGTGTCTGCGGTACCTAAGAGAATAGTGACCGGCAATTGCAGTGCGTGCTTTAAATCAGATTCCGTGACGGGTGTATTTTTTAATCCGTAAGGGAACGCCACACTCAGATCTGGCAGCATATACCAGCCTGCATTAGCGGTTATCACACGGTTTAACCGTGCGGTTGGTACAAAATAGATATACCGCTGAACAAATTGAGCACCTGCTGAATGACCAAAGAGGCTATAGGTTTTAGATACATTGCCCGTTCTTTCCTTAACTGCGTCAAAGATTGGTTCAATAGCACTAAAAGACCATGCTTCGCGGGGTAATGGATGGCCTGCTTTGTCGACCACGTTGCCATCATTATATCCTTCGGCTCCTGGATATTCTTTTTTAGAAAATTCAGGTACGATAAGTAATAACCCATACTTTCTAGCATAGGGAGCCCACTCACTAAAGTAACGATCAGCGTCACGTCCTACACCATGCATCACAATGAGAACCGGTGCTGATGGATTATCTTTAGAAGGGTTTAGATATCTAACAAGAATCTGATGATGAGCTAGGGTGTATTTAAATTCACCTTGGTCTTCGCTTGCTAAGGTAGTTGATGCCAGTTGAGTCAAGCTTGAGAAAATAAATAGGGTAATAAACCAATTTTTTAACATCGTGTAACAGTTTTATATGAGCATAATCGCAAGATTAAGCTTAGAGTAATATAATCAGTATAATACATAAATAAGAGGTACGTGCGACCCTCAAATGAGATCCATTACTAGGATACTAAAAGTAACCTATGAACGTTTTTTGGAAACGCATGCATCGTTTTAAGCGTCTTGGAATTAAATCCGAAAAAACAGTGAAGTTAAAAGGCCTTAAAGGCATAGTTTCCACAGTTGAATCCTAGAATTAGTTTAAAATATATCATGAGCTATTTTAAAAGAAATCGCATAGGTATACTTGTATGGATTGTTAGTTTCGTAGTTTTAGGTGGATGCGCTACAGTTCAGTCATCCATTCAGACACGGCTTTTGCAAGGCACATATGGAACGTATGCTGCCGCTCCTCGTCTTGTAAGTGGTCGTATTGATACAGACCGATTAGTAAATGAACTTCGCTTGGTACATGCCCAAACTTACAATTTTCTTATTCATGAACGTGCAACAGATTGGGATGATCTAAAAGTATTTTTACCCAAGGTTAGAAATTATCCCATTCATATATGGGTAACCCTTGTTCCACCTAGCGAGCCACCTACAAGTATGCCGTATAAACTCGATTATGAGAGATGGGCTAAAGAAATTGCTCAATTAAGTCTAGAAGAACCAAATCTTGTTGCATGGAGTATTGATGATTTCTCGTATGATGCCCCGGTCTTTACTGAAGCCTATTTACGTAACATGACCTCAAAAGCGCATGCGATTAATCCTCATTTAGCATTTATACCCTGTATTTATTACAAACAGATTCAGAATCCAAAGCTCATTGCTAAATATAAGCCCGTGATAGATGGAATACTTTTTCCATTTAGAAATGAATCGGTGAAAACAAACTTAAGTGACTGGGAGTCACTCCCATCCGAAATAGCGAATTTAAGAGATCATTTTGGGCCAACCATTCCAATCTTTGTAGATGTCTACGCAACGAAACATTCTAGACTCAAT
>Ga0364907_10210_pt1 | contig 22894 bp, 17 predicted proteins | sample ExccelJu500002D3_2_FD_206960 | JGI IMG/M metagenome (GOLD analysis project Ga0364907, IMG submission 206960) | Enriched cells from Trout Bog Lake Hypolimnion, Wisconsin, USA - BchlTB.July02.5000.02.D3 | ecosystem: Environmental > Aquatic > Freshwater > Lake > Hypolimnion/Profundal zone | place...
CGCAACGTCAGACTTCAGGCCGGGCGATGATGTGAGCACTTTTTCGGCACTGCCATCGGTGGGCTTGAGAACGATTTGGCCAGCTTCCTGGACAACAGAGTATTTTCCGTCCGGGGTAAGCTGGGCCTCGCCACCGCGTCCGCGAAAACCGCCGCCGCCTGGGCCGCCACCGGGGCCACCACGGCCACCACCAAGAATGTCATCGAGCGTGAGCTTCTGTGTCTGGGCCGAAAGCAACGCGGGAGCCAGCAGCAATAAGGAAAGGGTAAGAACTTTTCGCATTTCAATTCTCCTTGGACTGTGGGTGCGGCCGCTGCCTGATTGATATTCGGCAGCGGGCCGCACGGGTTAGAAGACAAACTTGCCGAAGACAACCAGAACGCGTCCGGACACGGCCGACCCCTGACCGGTGCCGTAGATGCTGGTGGGCGACGCCTGTGTTGCGGTAATCAGGCCAAAGCTTCCGCTATTGACATCCGAGGTAGGCAAACCGAAATTCGGATGATTGAGCAGGTTGTATGCGTCCGCACCAATTTCAAAATGCGTGCCTTCGGTAACCGGAATCGACTTGCCAATCTGCGACGAGATGGAGAAGAAGCCTGGACCACGGAAGCTGTTTGGCTTCGTATTGCCCCAGTCAGTCTGTGTCGCAGCGGTAGCGAAGTCGACGGTCGTCAAGCAAGGTATGTGCCCCGCAAGATTGACCGAGGCTTTGGAGCAATGTGTCCCGAGCGCGCCGGGAACCACGAGGTCCGCAAGGATCGAACCGCTGAACGTGCTCGACAGACCTGCAGTGGCTCCATTGATTCCACCATTCGTCACAGTGAAAGGCCGCCCGCTGTAGAGATAGACCTTACCGCCAAACTTCCATCCGCCCAGGACGTGATCGTAGAGAGCTTTGGAGAATTTTGGCGTCGAGTAGACGAAGTCCGCCGAGAAATTGTGCCGAGTATCAAACGCCGTAGGACCGTAGCTGTCGCTCTTCTTACCTGTAGTAGCTAAAGAGGCAAGCGAGTACAGCGCCGGGTTGTAGATGCTGGTCTGCGCCAGCGACTTGCTCCACGTGTAGCTGCCGCTTGCTTGGAATCCGTGCAGGAAGGCGTGACGTTCTGCCACTGTGAGACCGTCGTAGTTTCCGTACCCAGTGTCGTAAACCTGAGTCACCGCAGCGAAGCGTGGATCAGGAGCCGTGGTTGGCAATCCTCCAAAGCCCTTGGTCGATGCACCGTTTGCCGCAGCGGTTGAAAGCGCGTAGTTGTAGCTGTGGTTACCGGCATAGGACACCGTGAGCACATCTCGTTTGGTCAAGGGGTGCTCTACTTCGAGGCTCCACTCAAGCACTTTGTTCGTGTGGAACTTGTCGGGATTGACGTAGAGCCCCGGAGTGGAGAACGTTACGCCTGCCCCAACAGCTGCCTGCAGTTGGGTGAGCGTGTCGCCGGCAGAGAAGCCGCTCTGAAATGCGGCGTTCGAGGCAATTGCTGTGACCTGCGAGGTTCCCGCCGTCGGCGAGAGACCTACAATTCCGGTCGTCACCTTCGGAGTGAACTTGTTGGGAGAGTTGCCATATACGCTCGACGTAATGCCCGCCGTGAACGTGTTGGCAAATAGCCCAATGCCGCCGCGCACAACGGTCTTTCCCTCCCCAAATGGCGAGTAAGCGAATCCGAAGCGAGGTTCGGTTACGATGCCCTCCAGAGACTTGAAGTCCTTGTTGAAGCCGTTCTGTAGCGTGGCGTTGTAAGGAACCGTAGCTCCAGCTTGATAGCCAGTTCCGAGGAAGACTGTATTCGCCCTGGAGAAGCAGTTCTCCTTACACCACGGATTGCCCTGATACTCGAAGCGTGCGCCAAAGGTAAAGTTGAGATTTGGTAGGATCTTCCATTCGTCCTGCCCGTAGAACCCGAGCGAGTCGACGCGGATGTGGACGTATGGCTGTAGTGGAAAGGCCTGCGAGAAGCTGTTGAAGTTCTTGCTGTCGGTGACAAGCCCTTTGGCATAGTCAGCCAGACTGCCGAAAGAATAGCTCGGCAGCGTGCCGCTGATATTGGCGCTGCTGCTGATGCGGTTGTTCCGGTTGTTTACGCCAAACTGGAGCGTGTGCTTGCCGTGTTCCCAGGAGAGATCGTCGATGATGCCAAGCTGTTGACCTATACGGCCTGTATTGAGCGACGGCGAGAGCGTTGGAAAGCCTCCACCGCTGGCACCGCCATCCGATATTCCGATCGCGAGAGGGATCAGATTAAGTTGCGCCGCGGTGTTCGCCCCACCGACGACCGAGTAATAGTTACCGTTCAGAATGAAGTTGTTCGACAGTCGTTGCGTAATCGCATAGGTGTGGTTCAACTGCGGAATCACCCACGGCTGCGGGCTTCTTCCGCTGAACAGCGGGTTGATCGGGCTAGTACTGCTGGCCTGCACACCGGCGTCCCGGCTGATGCGAAAGTACAGCTTCTGTTTATCGTTGATATTCCAGTCCACACGCCCGACGACGGTGTATTCCGTGTTGACGCTCGATGCGGTAGTTCCATACGCAACCGCGCAGGAAACCCCAGAGGCTCCGCCAAACTGCAGCCCGCTCGTGCCGGTGACATAGGTTCCCGAGAAGCCATTCTTGCCGCATCCCTGGTTCCCCGTCGTATCGACAAATGAACCACTAGTACCGTTCACGACGGGCACGGCGCGGCTCAACCCAGGTGCCGCGTTATAGAGATTGAAAATGGCGTTGTAGTAGGGCAGCGCAGTGGTGGGAACGTGCGCCAACACATACGTCTGGAGCGCGTTAGACGGAAGTGAAACCACGCCGGCGGTCGGCAGAGCGTAGTCCAGACCCTCGGTATTGAAGAAGACTGCGACCTTGTCCTTGACGATTGGGCCGCCGATGGACGCAGCATACTGGTTATCACCCGTGCCCGCGCCGGGGATGTTGGCGCGCTCTCACAGGTGGGCTACCCCGGTGATGTCACCAAGCACCCAGTCTGCCGTCGTGTGCTCGAACTGATCGGCGCCGGGAAGAAGGGCAAGGAAATACTGGGGCATTTCGAGTCTGCGCCATTCGGATGGAACAAAGACGCCATCGCTGGCGCACTCTTCGTGATGATGGTGGCTGGAAACCTTCGCGCTACCAACAACGGCCAACCCGTCAACGCATCTCTTCCGCTGAACCAGGTCGGCGTCGCAAACTTTTATGTTGATGTTCCGCCGCTCAACGTGCAACAGAGGCTCGACCTCAAAGCGCTCTTCCAGAAGGCCGGCATCACGGCACAAAACGGCAAGGAATCAGAAGCGGCCGGCCAGTTCCTGCAAAAGCTTCTCGCAGTTGCGGAATCCGCCGGCGGCAGTGCGCCCCGGCCCGAATCCCCCAATACGCAGGGCGTGCGTGCCCTGCAGATGCTGAGCGGTAACGCCCAACTGCTAAAGATCCATGAGCAGAAGGACGACCTCACCACCAAACTGGCCGCGTGGAAGAAAAACGCCGACGCCGTTGCCAAGCGCTGGCCCGTCTGGGAGCGTTTGGTGGACTTGCGAGGCTTTGCCAAGGCTCTGCCAGAAGCCGAAGCTTGCGCGACATCCATGGACGCCATTACTGTTAGTCGGTCTTTGCTGGCAGACCCCGATCCAGCGCCAGAACTGACCAAACAACTCGTTTCGGCTCTGCGCAACGCGCTCGGGAAGCTGCAGGATGATCTCACTGCCGCATTCAAGATCGGCGATGACAGACTCGCCGCTTCGCAAGTATGGAGCCGCCTCAGCGACGACCAGTGTGTCGCGCTCGCCACCACGTATCAGCTAAAGCCGCCGGCTAAAGAGACCAACGGGACGGACGAGGAAATCCTTGCCACGCTGCGCTCCAGGACACTAGCAGACCGACGTAACCTGCTCGATGCCGTGCCCCAGCGTTTCTCACGAGCGCTGGAGGAGGCAAGTCGCCTGGTTGAACCCAAGGCTCAGCACGTTGTGCTGCCCGGCGCGACGATCCGCAACGCTGCGGAGCTGGACCAGTGGCTCGCAGGCGCGCGCAAGCGGATCGAAGAGAAATTGAAAGAAGGCACCGTAATTTTATGAGTAGCCTTCAGACCCCTCTCCGCCGACAGTTGGAAAACGCAGTGAAGCAAGCCCGCAAGGTCGCGACAATCGGCGCTCGCAAGGCGCTTGAAGCCTTAGCAGTGCATGAAGCTGAACCATATCTATATATGGATGCAGGTCAGATCGAGCTGCGGCGTAGACTCCATGCGCAAGCGAAGCAGCTCGGCGATCGGGAGAATCCGGCGTTGCCGGGTTCCTGCGAGATTAAGCACCTGGCCGAGAAGCTTGCGTACGACCAGTGGCATCGACTGCTTTTTGCGCGTTACCTAGTGGAGAATAACCTTCTCATCTCGCCGGAGTATGGGGTTTCTGTCTCGCTCGACGATTGCGAGGAGCTCTCATCTTCACTTGGGTTAAAGGATGCGTGGGCTGTGGCGGCTGGGTTCGCCGCGAAGGAACTGCCTGAGATCTTCCGCTCCGACGACCCTGCTGGTGCGGTGGAGCTACCGGCCGAGAACCGCAAGCCGCTCATCCAACTCGTAACCGGATTGCCAGTAGAAGTGTTCACCGCCAATGACAGCCTTGGATGGTGCTACCAGTTCTGGCAGGCGGAGCGGAAAGATGAGGTAAATGCCAGCGGCAACAAAATCAGCGCAGACGAACTGCCGGCAGTCACACAGTTGTTCACTGAAGACTACATGGTGGACTTTCTGCTCGACAACACGCTGGGCGCATGGCACGCCGGCAAGCGGCTGGCCGCGAATCCCCAGAATTCGACGCTGGCCAAGACGGCGCAGAGTGAGAATGAGCTTCGCGCGGCGATGGCGCTGCCCGGATGCCCGTGGAGCTATCTGCGCTTCATCAAGGGTGACGACGGCAAGTGGACTCCGGCAGCCGGAACGTTCGACAGTTGGCCAAAGACCATAAAGAAAATCACTTGCCTCGACCCGTGTATGGGCAGTGGCCACTTTATCGTAGCGATGTTCGAACGGTTGGTTGCCTTGCGCGTATTCGAGGAAAACCTAGACGCGGCGGAGGCTGTGGCAAAAGTTATCCACGACAACCTTTTCGGGTTGGAAATAGATCCGCGTTGCACCCAAATTGCAGCGTTCAATCTCGCGCTCACCGCGTGGCGCAGTGTTGGGCATTGCGCTTTACCGCCAATGAACCTGGCTTGCTCCGGGCTTGCGCCAAACACAAGCGAAGCCGACTGGCTGAAGATCGCCGGCGGTAACCAGAAACTTCAGCTCGGTATGAAACGGCTTTACGGGCTGTTCCGGAAGGCACCGATTTTGGGCAGCCTCATCGACCCTCCTGCGGGCGACGGCGACCTTTTTGAAGCTGGCTTTGGTCAACTCCAGCCCCTCCTGGAAGAGGCAATGACGAGAGAAGCCAAAGACGAAACCGCTCACGAAATGGCTGTGACCGCACGCGGACTAGCGAGCGCTGCTAGTATTTTGATCGATACGTTTACTTTAGTAGCCACAAACCCCCCTTATTTGGTTAAGGGAAAGCAAGACCCTTTTCTTCAAAATCATTTAGAGAAGACATATCCACTTGCTGCGAGCGATTTGGCGACATGCTTCATAGAGCGCATTGACGGCTTAGTCGCACTCGGAGGGGTCCATGCGACAGTAACACCTCAAAACTGGCTGTACCTAAAATCATACGAGAAGTTCCGCCGTGAACTACTGGCGCAACAAACACTGACGCTCTTCGCTCGGGTTGGGTCGGGAGCTACATCCCAAGCAAGTTGGGATGTTCTTAGAGCGCTCTGCATTTGGACCAAAATTGTTCCGGAAACAACTGTTCTGTTGTCGGGTCTAGATGCGCCGGCGGCCGACGATTTTGGGCGAGCGGCATGTCTTGGAGGGGGGACAATTCTGGCTTCGGGGCTGAAACAAATCCTGGCGTCAGCGGATGCCAGGATAACGCTAGGCCTTCGTGAGGATCAAAAACTCCTGAACCGCGTGGCCTCGGCATTCCAGGGAGTAAAAACTGGTGATGATGCACGCCTTCGTAGGCATCTATGGGAAGTAGCAGAACTCGGTGAACGCTGGCGAACAATTCTCAGTACAACTGACGTGACTCTCCCAGTCGCCGGAATGAATGGAATTGTTGATTGGTTCGACAACGGCTCCATGATGGCAAGAAGGCAGGGGATCGCAGCCTGGGGGCGTTCAGGGGTGGCAGCTTCTCAAATGAGGTGTTTGCCCTGTGTCATTTACGAAGGGGATATCTTCGACAGCAATGTTTCCGCAATCGTCCCAACGGATCCCTCATTTACACCCGCTTTATGGGCATTCTGCACTTCAGACGAGTTTAATTCCGAAGTGCGCAAAGTCGACCAATCGCTCGCAGTTACAAACGGATCGCTTGCACAAATCCATTTTGACGAGGCACGCTGGTCAAAAGTGGCGACGGAAAAATATCCGCAGGGCTTGCCCAAGCCTTTCTCTAGTGACCCGACTCAATGGCTATTCAATGGTCACCCCAAAGGATCAGATAACCCCCTCCAGGTCGCCGTCGCGCGCTTGCTCGCTTACTGTTGGCCGCGCCAGACTGGCTCCAGCTTTCCCGACTGCCCTGCTATTGGGCCTGATGGGCTGGAGGCGCTGGCCGACGCAGACGGAATCGTCTGCCTCTCCGCGACCAAGGGCAAACCGGCTGCCGCCGAGCGTCTGCGCGTGCTGATGGCTCAGGCTTATGGCCAGGAGTGGAGCGCCTCTGTCCAGCAGGACCTGCTTGCGAAGGTGGGCTATGCCGGCAAGACACTGGACGACTGGTTCCGCGATGGCTTCTTCGAGCAGCACTGTACGCTCTTCCATCATCGCCCTTTCATCTGGCAAATCTGGGACGGCAACAAGAACGGCTTCAGCGCACTGGTGAATTACCACCAATTCAAGTATGCCAAGCTCGAATCCCTCACCTACGCCTACCTAGGTGACTGGATTCGACGCCAGCAAGCCGCTGTCGATGCGGGCGAGGCCGGCAGCGACGCTCGGCTGCAAGCGGCGAAGCAACTCCAGGCCAAGCTAAAGCTCATTCTCGAAGGTGAGCCACCCTACGACCTCTTCGTTCGCTGGAAACCACTCTCGAAGCAAGCCATCGGTTGGCATCCCGACCTGAACGACGGCGTGCGCATGAACATTCGACCCTTTGCGACGGCAGACATCCTGCGCAAACGAGTGAAGATCAAGTGGGACAAGGACCGCGGCAAGGAGCCCGTGCGGGAGATGAAGGAGTTCCCCTGGTTCTGGGGCTGGGATGAGAAGCAGCAAGACTTCGCCGGGGTCGGCGACGAACCGGACGGCAATCGGTGGAATGACTGCCACTTCACCAATGACTTCAAGCGGGGAGCAAAAACGGAAGAATGAAGACCCTCGCAGAAAACTTGGTCGCCACGCTCCGAACCGCCGCGCAGGCCTATGCCGCCGGCGACCAAGTCGCCCCGTGTGCTGTCCTGTGGGCCGATCCCGAGCGCCTCTGGGAGCCTGTCGTGCCGGACCTACTGACTATGATGCCGGAGCTATTCACGCTGGGTAGCCGCCAAGGGTCACCCTGCATCTGCCTATGTTTAGCTGAATGGGACGGATAATCAAAGACACTAAGCCGCTAACCCCGGGTAATCCGCATCTATAAATCACACGATACAGCACTTGTGCACTTGTGCAGCAGCGGCCTCCGAATATGCCCCCTGAATTCGCATTTCCGCGAGCGCTCAGATCTGACCCGGAAGCGGACTTTGACGATCGCTTCGGGACAGAAGTTGAGTGCCTCCTTTACCTTATGGAATTGAGGTGGGCAAAGAGGTTTCGATGCACGAGTCCGACCTGCAAAAGCACGGAGGCGTGGCTAACGGAGGATTTGCGCTGGTCGTGTGCGGGCTGCCGCCAAAAGGTATCAGTTACAGCGGGCACAATTCTCGATCGCCAACGCATTCAAATCCGATCCTGGCTTGCTGTGGCCTGGTATATCACCAGTAGGTCAATTCCGGTGAGCGCGGCTGATCTGAGGCGAGAGCTACATCTGACATATCAAACTGCCAGGACGGTACTCCATAAGTTACGCACGGCTATGCGACGTTCAGCGCAGCGTCCCCTTCGTGGGCCGGTCGAAGTAGCTGTGATTTACTTGCGCCAAGGAAAGCAAGGTGTTCTCAAACCACGAATTCGTGGCCGATTCCCGATTGCGATTGCCGTTGGAGTTTCCCGGATAAAGGGGTTAGGTCGCTTACATCTCTGTCGCATCCAGGACAACTCTGACGACGGCCTCGTTTCGTTTGTCTGTGACGTGGTCAAGCCAGGCACCGAAGTACGCACCGTTAGGCCGCACAATAGCCTTTACGAGCGAGGATATAACCACGTTCGGGTTGGACATTCGGCCAACAGCGACTCGACACGCGCCCTTCTGCTAGGAGTTGGTAAGGTTGCGTTGGAGTTAGAGAAATGGTTGGGATGGATCCAATGGCGTCGACCATTCCAGAAGTCGATTACCGCATCGCAGCTGGACTACTACCTCTATGAGTTTGCCTTCCGCTTTAATTCGGATGACTCCGGCCCCAACCTGCTCTTCGAACGCCTGGTGAAGTATGCTCTCGCAACTCCCCCGACCCCGCTTAGAGCCTCACGGGCGGGGCAGAGAAAATAACTTTTTTATTAACTAACTAGGTAACCATGATTACGGTCCTCAGGCAACATACGATGGCTAGTATTTTCTGATTCAATTTAGTCCTCATTGACTCAATTAGAAGTCGGCCAAAGAACTCTCGTGCGGGCTGACGCTGATAAGAAGCACCCCCGAGCTATCTACACGCGGCAAAGTGAGGTGGTATATCCGCGGGTAAAACAGGCTACTTAGAGGATGGTAGTGGTATATAACGTCCGGAAATAGACTTTGTTTACATTGAGTTGCCGACAGCGCAGGCTCTTGCATTCCGCGACTAGCCGTCGGATAGTCGCGTTCATAGCGGGCTGCTTTGAGCGTCGCTCGTTCCAGGCGCACTCGCTGCCGATATTCCTTATCGCCTCTGGAGGCCAAGATCGTTTGATTCCTCCGGACTCTGCGCCGTTAGTTTATTCCCTACCTTCCCCTTTCAATTTTTTTTCATTGTGCATACCTTCCCCACCTTGACCGCACTCGGGTGTGCAACTGCATCATCGTGCATGTAACGGACGCGTGCGGGCGTTTTGCCGGATAAACGTCGCCTGCCAACCCATCTATATTTCCCATCCGGAATCCCCGATCTGAAGTGGAGATTTACATCAACCAACCAAAACATCATCACGGCTCAACACCACTTTACACGCGACCGTTGTCAGACCTGACGGAGCATGGGCTCCCCTGTAAATCAGATTGAAATCGAAATCGAGGTATAAATGACTGCTCATCAGGGCCGTGGAGGAGACGGCCTGTATCGAAAGCGTGGGATTTGGTATTTTCGCCCACCCGCCTGGGATGGGATCGCCCGCGCTACAAGTACGAGGACTAGAAACCTGGCGGACGCACGCGCCTACCGCAAACGCTATCTAGAAACTCTCGTAGTCGGCTCCCGTGCTCCTAGTGTTGAACGGATGCTAATGCGACAGGCGATCGCCGAGAGGCGCGAAACAGCTTACGCCCGAATGAAGCGAGGATCCAGAGCAACTAGGATTAGCTCCGTGAAGAACGTAGAACGGTTGATTGGCGAATTACCCCTTGGAAAATTCACCGTTGATACATTGCGGCGCTATCAAGTTCAGCGGCTAAAAGAAGGTGCCGCTGCCTCAACCATCAACAATGAGACCGGCGTCATCAGATCCATACTCACCGAAACGAAACTGTGGGGCCGTCTAGGCGACGGATTTAGGCGGTTAAAAGCAAATAAACATGTAGGTCGCAATTGGACGATGGAAGAGATCGAGGCGGTCCTCGCGACTGCGGCGGACGGTAAGCATGTTTGGTATCTTCTCCCGGTTCTGCAACTGGCTTTTGAAACCGGTATGCGCCATGGGGAAATACGCTGCCTTCGACGACGTAGCTTCGACTTCTCACGCCACACCATCATTGTGGAGCGCTCCACGACAAAGACAGAGGCGGGACAACGGACGGTGCCCATGAATAGCACGGCGGAGTACATCGCCAGGCAAATTCTTGCCGAAGCAGAACAGTTGGGTTCGACACGCCCTGAGCACTTCGTCTTTCAAGCAAGCACGAGGTACAAACCTCGCCGACTTGACCCTGATCATCCAATCAACACATTCAATCAAACGTTTGAAGGGTTGCGGTGCGATGCAGGAATTGACCAGAGCCTCCGTATCCATGATATTCGACATCACGTTACTTCTGATCTGGCGGAATCGGATATGTCGAGTGCTGTCGCATGCAGAGTCTTGGGATGGACCAGTGTGCAGATGCGAAGTCACTATGAACATCTTCGGGCATCAGCGAGTGACCGTGCAATGGACCATCTAGATGAAGTGAGAAGAAAGGGTGGCAGGGTCATCACCCTACTTCCGAATGTTAGCTACGGAGGCATGTTTCAAGATGGAGCTGGTATTTAAGCAGACACACTTCAGTTGCGCGGACGAACTGATTCGTGTCCGCGCACTGCCTGCCGTCGATATGGACAAGAAATGTCTGGCATCCCGTCCAGTTCGCAAGATGACGACGATTCGCTGACGGACGCCAAGCGGGTGGCCGCTTTGTGAACGTCAGCGAGACTGGGTTTGGGATCACTCAACCCGACGGGCGCGGGCCCCCCGGGGATTTGACTTTCCGACGGAGCCTTGAAGTTCAGGCGTTCCAGAATCGAGGCGTTCATCACTGAACGTGAGCACCTGTCTCACCACTGTTGCAAACGTCGCAATTGGCCAATCGTTTTTCCGCTGAAAGGATAGATGTGACTAAAGCCAGGTATAGAAGGGCGATCTATTACTCCACATGGAAGGAGTGGAATGTACGCGCGGGGAAGGGCTCTTCGCTGTGCGGCGGAATCTGGATTGGTTTCTGGAGGGACTGTGAAGAACAGGCTTCAAACGCCTACAACAGAGTCTCTCCGGCGAACTAGCGAGATGCTCGCTCCTTCAACGCTGTGTTCTTTTGTCGGACGGTTGCAGTGTTACGTAATCGTCTATTTCACAAACTGTTGGTTGTTTAAACGAGTCTCGCTAAGGTCTCAACTGGATTGTGATGCATGTCCGATACTCTGCTAAACACGCAATCGGAAGATGATCCACTACTAGACGCCAAGGAAGTAGCTGTGTGGCTGAGAGTCAGCGAGGACTGGGTTTGGGATCATTCGACCCGAAGAGGTCCGTTCTTGCCGGCGATCTGGCTCTCATCCGGAGCCCTGCGGTTCAGACGCTCCGCTATCAAGTTATTCATCGCCGAACGTGAGCGGCTTTCGAGAATCCGCCACAAGCGGCGCTAACATGCGTTCTTCCATCTTCCCGCCACGGAACTGTAAGGAACATGGCTAAATCAACCTATGGAAACGGATATCTAAGGCCACGAGGCAAAAAGTGGTATGGATACATCCGCGTTATCGTCAAAGATTCGGAAACGGGTGAACGTATCACCGACCGAATCTCAGTCATCCTCGGCGAAAAGGCCGGTATGACCAAGAAGCAGGCCAGGGAAGCTTTGGCGCGTGAGGGCGCGAAGCGCAAGGGCTGGTTTACTGCGAATGCTCCGGTTTTGAACGACAGTCGCGTGACTTTCGATTGGTTCGTTCGCAACCGTTACATCCCCCTGAAAAAAGGAGACTGGAAGGAAGAAACCGCGAAAAACAAGATAGCCCTGATCGAATCGGATCTGCTGGAGGACCTTGGAGACATTCCCCTGCGCAATTTCACGCGCTACGACCTTCAGATGCAAGTGAATAAACTTGCCGAGACTCGGTCCCGGGACCGAGTGTTGCAGATGCGTGCATACTTGCGGGATATATTCTCGGAAGCGCTCGACCAGGACTTCCTGGTTAAGGATCCTGCGCTGCGTGTAAAGGTTCCGGGGCAACTCAAGCAGACCGACAAGACCACCCTCACCTGGGATCAGCTTCGGATGGTCCTCGATGAACTGACCGCAATGGAACGTATCTTGATCGAACTCGACATGACGGAAGCTCTGCGCCCCGGCGAACTGTTTGGATTGCGGTGGAAGTGCTTCGACCAGAAGCGTTCGAACCTCAGACTTCAGGAGACCGTATACAAGGGGAAGATTCGGAACTGGGGCAAGACCGCAAAAAGCCTCAGCACAATCCATCTGCCGGCCGCTCTGGCAAGCGATCTCGCTGCCTGGAAGAAGATCTGCCCGGATTCTTCTCCTGAAGCGTTCATCTTCCCTAATCAGGACGGAGGGTTCATGGACGCGGACAATTTCCGCAAGCGCGTGCTGCATAAAATCGCCATAAAGCTCGGATTGCCGAAGGTGACTTTCCAGGTGATCCGGCGCGCAGTTGCGACGTTGGCCCAGCACATGGGATCGGTTAAGGATGTTCAGGGGCTACTGCGTCACGAAAAGCCGACTATATCGGCTGAGGTTTATATGCAGGAGATTCCGGAGACCGTGCGCAAGACCGTCAACTCGATTCACAAAGAATTGCGTAAGCGGCGTCCCGTACCCAGCCCTAAGCCGCGGATTGTGCGCACGGCATAAACCGAGCAGCACTGAAGGCCCAACGAACATAAACACAATTGGCGCCAATTGGCGCCAAACGGTCTTAAGCAGCCTTAGGAGGACCTGCTGCAACTCATTGAATATTAGGAGGTTAGTTGGTGGACCTGACCGGGATCGAACCGGTGACCTCTTCCATGCCATGGAAGCGCGCTCCCAGCTGCGCCACAGGCCCACTCTTGGGAAGAACCTTCTCTATTCTCATGGTTGCGGCGTGCTGAGTCAAACCCCCTCATGACACTGGGGCGCTGCGCTCCTCCAGTACTCGCAGGGATTACCCCATGCATATCTAATTCCAGGCGTCGGGAACCAATTCCCTACCCTTCGGTGTCTAAAGTAGTAGAGTGCGCGAGCACTCGACCGCCAGCGGCGCAGTTTCTCTCTTGCACCAGTTATTCCGAACCCTCCGATTCGGACGCACCTGCGGGAGTGATGCGATACTTGGCGAAGAACTATTTGGTTATTGCGGGCGTTGGTTTACAGTCGTTTCACCGAAGTCGTAAGGTATAGGCAAGCGAAGATGCAGGCGGGCATAACAGTGAACGATCTGTCGATCTCGATGTTCCTCCCGAGCGAAGAGGCAACGCTGGTGGCCGAACTGCAGGCCGGCTCCGAGCGTGCCTTCGCCGAGCTGATCGAACGGTATCACCAGCCTCTCTACTCACTGATCGCGCGCAACCTGCAGGATCCAATCGACGCCGCCGATATCACCCAGGAGGTCTTCCTGAAGGCCTACCGTGGAATCGGCAGCTTCCACGGTGATGCCAGCCTGCGCACCTGGCTCTACCGCATCGCGCTGCGTGAGGCTTCCAACCAGCGCCGCTGGTGGATCCGTCACAAGCTACAGGAGACTGCCCTCGACGCGCCCTGTTGTTCGATCAATGCCGACGATCCCCGAAGCAATACGCAATCGATCGCTTCCACACTGCCCGACGGATGCAGATCGCCACTTGAACGCGCAGAGCAGCGGGAGACACGCGAACGCGTCGAGGCCGCTCTGTGTCTGATACCGGAGGCCTTCCGCCGCGTCGTCGTACTGCGCGAGATTGAAGGCTTTTCATACGAAGAGATCTCGGAACTGCTACAGGTTAACCTCGGTACGGTAAAGTCCAGGCTGATGCGGGGTCGCGCCGCTTTACGTACCCTGCTCTCACCCGCGCTCGGTATCCCTTCCTGCCCGCATACCGCAGTTATTCCTCGTTCCACCGAGTGCCGCGTCGCTCACTCCGTTCCAAAGCTGTCGCAGGCTGGCTTTCGCTCTCGTGCGGGCCGTCTGCGTGCGCATTCCGATTCCCTTCCCGAACCAATTCTGGACCAAAAGATTGAGGTATCACGATGAAGCCTCTTTCCTGTACAGCAACACAAGCACTTTTCTCCGACTATCTCGATGGCGCGGTCAGTGGGCGCCAAATGCAGCAGATCTCGCGCCACATTGAGGGTTTTACCGACGAAACAAGCGGCCTGCGGGTCGCCGGATGCCCAGCCTGCGCGAGTGAGCTTGCGGCATGGCGCTCAACCCAGGAGGCGCTCGCCGCGTTGGGCCCGGCCAAGGCCCCCGCAAATCTGGAACTACAGCTGCGGCTGGCGATCGCGAGTGAACGCGCACGGCCCAACTTCCAACTGCTGGAGCGGCTCTCGCGGGCCTGGAACAACACATTCCAGCCGGTGCTGCTGCGGGCTTCGGCCGGGTTCGCCGGATCGGTGGTACTGATCGGCGGGATGGCGCTGCTGCTCAACGCGGTGGCCGCGCCGCAGGAGGTTCTGGCTAACGACGAACCTCTGGGCGCACTCACCGCTCCTCACCTGCTCTATTCCAGCGCCGCGCCCGGCTCTATCGTTACCAGCAACGACGATCCCGTTATTGTCGAAGCGTTGATCGACTCGTCGGGTCGTGTCTACGACTTCAAGATCGTCAGCGGCCCGCAGGATGAAGCCACGCGCGCGCAGGTCGCCAATCAGCTACTGGAGAGCGTCTTCCAACCCGCCAGCGCGTTCGGCGTTGCGGTACGTGGCCGTATCTACCTCACTTACTCCGGAATCCTCGTCCACGGCTAGAAGTTTATGCTTCAATAGATTCTTTCAGAATAGTTTGCTCGGCTGAATCGCTGCCCCCCCACCCCTGGGGCGCGGAATTGGCTGCGGGCCGTTGATTCTAATGCAGTTTGCTCTAAAGTATTCATTCTACTATGCCGACCTAAGTTGATTACTTTCTTTCGTTTACAGGATGTACTGCGTAAAGCCGCCGTCCAATTTCGACCCATCCTGCCGTCTAAATAACAGATACTCTCGATAAATGGACCATATTTTAGCCCTACCCCTGCTCAAACGACGCGCCGGAAGAGATACTTTCCCCACGACTTCTATTTTACCGGTTGGGGCATAACTACTATGCCAAGTATTTTTTGTGCGGAAGTGATTGATGGAGAGTGGTTTAGGGAGATTTTTGGGTGTTGCTGGGCTTGACATGCGGATTTGCTGGGGATTTTGGGGAAATAAATATCAACGGCGAGCCCACTCATGCGATGAAGCCGCATGAATGGGGCACGCGTAAGCCCACCCAAGCAGAGCTTGGATCGGGCACCCGGCAGTCCGCCTGAAGATTTCAGCTACCATGGGTCTACTCTGTGGTTGCGGCAAGGACAATTCCTGGGGATAAAATCCGAGTGCTTCGAGTGTGGTGATGGAATTTGATCAAGGGGCATCGAGCCGTGTGTACCGCCCCGACATTGACGGCATCCGTGCTATCGCCATCTTAAGCGTGGTCCTCTACCACGCAGGAGTGCCGCAGATTTCAGGCGGATTCACAGGGGTTGACATATTCTTCGTCATCTCGGGATATCTCATCGGCGGTCATATCTACTCCGATTTGATGACTGGAAGCTTTAGTTATCTGCACTTCTATCGTCTTCGCGCAAAGCGAATTCTTCCTGCGTTTTATGCCATGTTTGCCTTCACAATCGTGGCGGCACTGGTTTTGTTATCGCCCTTTGAGGCCTGGGAATTTAGTAAGTCAGCCATTGCGGCAACACTATCGTCTTCCAATATTTACTTCTGGAGGCATACGAATTATTTCGACACGCAAAACGTATTCAATCCATTACTGATGACCTGGTCACTAGGTGTTGAAGAGCAGTTCTATGTGGTCATCCCCGTGCTATTGGGTCTGCTGGCTCGCATCCAGCGCAATCTGATTTTGCTGGCGGTTCTCACACTCTGTGTCCTTTCTTTCCTATTGTCTTGGCGCGAACTAGGCAGTCATCCATTTGCCGTGTTTTATTTATTGCCCACGCGCGCATGGGAGCTTGGTGTGGGTGTCGCCCTGGCCATTGCCGAGCTCAGGAGAAAGCGCAGCATCATGCCAGTATCTCTGGTTGAATGGGTGAGCCTGACTGGATTGTTTTTGATGCTGGTACCCATGGCCTTGCTTACGGCAGCATCACCATTTCCGGGTGCGGCGGCTCTGCCCTCAGTGCTGGGCACGGCTCTTATAATTGCCACCCCCACTAGCTGGATCAATCGCCGCCTTCTCTCCCTTGCGCCGCTGGTCTTTATCGGCAAGATCTCCTACTCATGGTATCTGTGGCACTGGCCCATACTTTCGTTTTTACGCATTATCTCCGGTGGAATATTGCCGCCGGGCGTTGTTGCCCTGGCTATTACGGCATCCCTGGGGATGGCATTTGCCTCCTATTTTTTCATCGAGTAACCTTTTCGTGGATCCAGCCGGGCGCCAGTTCCGCTTCTCCTGCGGTACGCCCTTGTGAGCATTGTTTTTCTTGCCGTATGCGGGGTGATTTGGCATAGCCATGGCATTCCCCAGCGGTATCCGCAGCTGGTTCTGATTGACAATGCAGCCCTGTCACTGCAGCTCGATCCATGCCACATCCATGATGGCATCGATCAGCCGAACCTGACGCCGCGGTGTTACGGAGCATCTGGGAACCGACCGGCTATTGCTCTTTGGGGAGACAGCCACGCAGCTGCCCTGGCACCGGGACTTCGTCGTATTGTCAATACCGCGGGCTACGACTTCGCCCAGCTAAGTAAATCTGCTTGTCACCCTATGAGTGATGTGGGTCTGGACCGCCGTTCGATTTCACCGTCAGCTGAGTGTATTCGATTTAACCGCCATGTACTGGATCGCCTCGAGACAGATCGACGTATCCGGATAGTTATCTTGGTGAACGCTTGGGGACACATGTTTAGCCAACCAGCGACCGTTGAGGCTGTAGTAGACGGTATCGTGAGCCAACCTGGATCTCGTACCCAGAACCCATTGCAAATCGCCAGCTTGCAGTTTTTGGAGACATCCATCCGATCACTTCTAGCTGACGGAAAGCAAGTAGTTGTGATGGAAGATGTTCCTGAATTTAGTATCGACCCTCTCGCGAATTACAGGACCATTCGGATTCCTGCCAGACATACACTTGCGAAGTGGCTAGGTGAGGTGGATGACAACCATCAGGGATTGATTGATCCCGAACTTTCATCAAAAAATACTTTTGCTATCAAACAAATTCGGAACATAATCGCGAACCTCCCTGGTGCAACGCTGGTTGACCTAAGACAAGAGTTTTGCAGCCAGCCAGACAGATGCATCTACCGCAAGGACAGCGCGTTGCTTTATCTCGACCATCAACACCTTTCCCCGGCCGGAGCGGAGTACGCTCTTCGGGATTTCCATATTCCGCTGGCGAGTGCGCGATAAACGCCTGAATTTTCATTTGGGAATGCCATGGAAATCGTCAGCCCGCGCGATTTAAATTGCTAGTTATGCTCGCAAATATCACTTCTTGCATGAGTAGAGGTGGCCCGGCAAAACTGAACAGGGTCTAAGTGGAGGTTCTCGTCGACTCTGGCCTAAGATGGCCGGGGGGAGGAGAGCAGATGAACAGGCGACCGCGCAGGAATCACACAGGAGCGTTCAATGCGAAGGTGGCTTTGGCCGCGTTGAAAGGTGAGAAGCCGCTTTGTGCCAAGAAGGTCCTGATGCTGATAGGAACTCTGGTATCCGTCGAAGACCGAGACGGGCGTGCCGTTCCAGTAGGTGTTGGCGGAGAGCGTCATACGGGTAGACCTCGCGTCATAAGCATAATCCCATGCCTCAAAAGCGAGACATCGGGCACCCGATTTCGTGGCTCATTTCAGACCTGGGCCACCCGGACAACTGCGTCGTTTGCTACCACAATCGATTTTGTGACTCATTTCAAAACCAGGGCATCCGATTTTGTGGGCTAATCAAAGGGTACGCACCCTCGCTTGCTATCGGGGTGCGGGTCTCTTAAACTTGCAGGGAGCGTCGAAGCCTTATAGTGTCAACCCTGAACCCATCTTCCGCATTCCGCCAGCAAGTTACCTCCCGATCCCGAAGCCTGCCGATCGCCCCGAGACACATCCCGATCGTACTGCGACGGCTGACGATGGCGGTTCTGGTTGCCGGAGTTGCGCTGGGACCACGGTTGAGCGCGCAGGCGCCTGCTGCCAGTTCGGGCACATCGGTCCCCACGCCTACGCCCAGCGTCTCGTCCAGCGAGCCCGGCTCGGAGGCGGTGGACACAACTACCCGGGCGCGCATTGTGCAGCCGGAGGCGGCAGGCTCCTCCACCACTCTGGAGACGAGCGAGTCGCTATTTTACGTTGCGGCAGGACTGAACGCGTGCGGCTACGATGCAGGTCTGGCCGATTCCAACCCGGTGCGAACCAAGGTGCGGGACGAGATCAATGCCGCGCTTGCGGATTCCGCCGAGGGGCGCGACGCGCGCGACGCACTGTGCCTCTTCATCCGGCGGCATGCGCTGGCGGACCCTGCGCGCGACGTGGCACAGTACATCTATCTGTCACTGTACCTGACGCCGCCGCCGGCGCTGGCGCCCATTGCAGACATTCCCGACCTGCCGCAGGACTCGACACAGGTGATCGAAGTGCTTCCTCTGCTGCGGGCCTTCGCCGATGCGGTACATCTGCACGCAATCTGGTACAAGCACCGGGCGGAGTACGAGGCGATGGTGGAACACATCCACGATTCGCTGACCAAGATGGTGCTGGACACCAACCTGTTTCTGCGGCTACCGGCCAGCAACTACGATGGGCGACGCTTTATGGTACTGCTGGAGCCGATGCTGGCACCGGCCAAGACAAACGCGCGCTACGATGGGCTGGACTCGGTGGTGGTGCTGTCGCCGCGCGTCAGCCCGCAAGACTCGGTGCCGATGGATCTGATCCGACACGCTTATCTTCACTTCACGGTGGATCCACTTGTGAGCACACACTCCAACGCCATGGACCGCTTGCTGCCATTGCTGAAGACCGTGCAACTGGCCCCGTTGGAGGTCCTGTACAAGTCTGACATCGGAGCGCTGTTGAGCGAGTGCCTGATCAAGGCGATTGAGGCGCGGACGATGGATGTGGGCATTTCCGCTCCGTCGAATCCCGGCTCGGTCAAGGACCGCGCAGTGCTGGAGCGCTACAGCGTAGACTTGGAAGCCTACAATCGCAAAGCCGATGCCGTGCGCCAGCGCAAAGTAGACCTCGACATGAGCCAGGGGTGGGTAATGGAGGACTACTTCTACGGGCAGCTCGGCAGAATGGAAAAAGAAGACGGCAACCTGAAGGACGAGGTCGGCCCCATGATCTATGGCATGGACGTGGATAGCGAACGGCACCACATCCAGAAGCTGGTATTTCTGCCCGAAGGCTCCGGAACAGACGTGCTGCGTCGTGCTCCGCGCGCAATCAGCGGCCTGGAGCTAGCCGAGAGCAAGCTGATGAAGGGCGATGCGGAGGGTGCCGAATCGCTGGCCGAAGCAGCGGTCAAGAGTGACCCAACGAACGCCGAGGCACACTATCTGCTGGGGCGGATCGACCTGATGCAGGCCGATGCGGACGGTGCGCACGACGAGCTGACGCAGGCGGTCAAGCTTTCTCGCGATCCACGAACCATCGCGTGGGCACACATCTATCTGGGCCGCATGTACGACATCGCGCGTGACCCAGAGAATCAGGACGCCATTCTTCCGCAGCGTGACAAGGCCCTCGCCGAGTATCGCGCCGCGCTGGCTAACCGCGATAGCCAGCCCGACACCAAGGCCGCAGCAGAGGCAGGAATTAAGGCTCCCTTTGCGCTGCCGAAACGGCCAGCAACCAACTTTCAGGGAGGCTCCGCGCCACCGGACGAGCAGCCGCTGGACCCGACCGGCAAGGCTGAAAAGGACTCCTACAGCCCAACTGCATCGCAATGAGTGACTGGTTGCGAGCTACTTTGGCGCGGGATTGTGCCAGCTTGTGTGCGGGGGAAGCAGCGCGTCAGCCTGTTTCGGCCCCCAGCTTCCGCGCTTGTAGATGCGCACACGGCTGTGCCTGCGCAGCACCGGATCGACCACCTTCCACGCCGCCTCGACCGCGTCCTGGCGGGTGAACAGCGCACCGTTGCCGACCATTGCGTCTCCCAACAGCCGCTCGTAGGGCGTCGCCTGCCCTGCCAACTCCTCGCTGAGGAAAAGCTCGCGCTGCTCGCCTAGAAACTCTTGTCCGGGAATCTTCACTCGGGTTGCCAGCGCGATGGCGGCGTCCGGCGAGAGGCGAAACCGCAGATAGTTTGCCCGTCCGTTTTTTTGGGCCGAGTCCTCAAAGAGGCGCTGGGGGGCCGGCTTCAACTCCACCAGAATCTCGGTCGCGGTATCGGCGAGATACTTGCCCGAGCGCAGGAGCCACGGTATGCCCTCCCAGCGCCACGAGTCGATAAAAAGACGCAGCGCGCAGAAGGTTTCGACGTCGGAGTCACGCGCCACATCCGGCTCCTTGCGATAGCCCTGGTACTGCCCGCGCACCAGATCGGCGGGACGCAGGGGACGCATCGCCTCGAAGACCTTGGCCTTCTCCGCCTGCACCGCGCCATAGTCGCGGGTTGACGGCGCCTCCATGGCAAGCAGGGCGACGATCTGGAAGAGGTGGTTCTCGACCACGTCTCGCAGGCATCCAGCCGTCTCGTAGAACGCGCCGCGCTTCTTAACGCCGAAGTTCTCGGCCATGGTGATTTGCACGCTGGCCACATAGTTGCGGTTCCAGATGGGCTCCAGAAAAGAGTTGGCAAAGCGGAAGTAGAGGATGTTCATGATCGCTTCCTTGCCCAGGAAGTGATCGATGCGGAAGATGGAGTCCTCGGGAAAGACCGCGAGGGCCACTCGGTCCAACTCCCGCGCCGAAGCCAGGTCGCGCCCGAAGGGCTTTTCCACGATGACGCGTGCATCCTTCGCCAAGCCAGCTGCTCCCAATCCGCGGATCACCGTCTCAAAGAGCGAGGGCGGGATGGCCAGGTAATGGGCGGGACGACGCGCACCCCGCAGCGCCTGGCGGATTGCCGCGTAGGTGGCGGGATTGGTGTAATCTCCGCTGACATACTCGATTCGCGACAGAAGAGTTTTGAGCGCGCTCCGGTCGTCGATGCCACCCGACCGCTGAATGCTGTCGGTCACACGCTTGTGCATTCGCTCGCGGCCCCACTTTGGGAAGGCCACGCCGATTACCGGCACCTGCAATGTTCCGTGCTTCACCATTGCATAGAGCGCGGGAAAGATCATCTTGTGAGCGAGATCGCCGGTGGCGCCAAAGACCACCAGCGCGTCGGAACGCACGATTGCCATCAGGCGTTCCCCTTTTCCGGCCCGGTTTTTTCAATGTGGCCGCCAAACTGGTAGCGCAGCGCGGAGAGCAGCTTATCGGCGAACTCGTCCTCGCCGCGAGAGCTGAATCTCTCGTAGAGCGCGGCGCTGAGCACTGGCGCGGGAACGCTTTCGTCGATGGCCGCGCGGATGGTCCATCGTCCCTCGCCGGAGTCGGAGACGCGGCCGGAAAACTTCTCCAGGTCGGGGCTGTCGATCAGCGCTCGCGCGGCCAGGTCCAGCAGCCACGACGCCACCACGCTGCCCCTCCGCCAGACTTCCGTAATATCGGCGAGGTTCAGGTCGTACTGATAGAGTTCGGGGTCGCGCATGGGCGTGGTCTCCGCATCCACCGCACTGGTCACTTTGCCTGCGTTGGCATGGCTCAGGATGTTAAGGCCCTCCGCATAGGCGGCCATGATTCCATACTCGATTCCGTTGTGGACCATTTTGACGAAGTGTCCCGCACCGCTGGGGCCGCAGTGCAGGTAGCCGTGCTCGGCCGTTCCTCCCATCTTCTCGCGACCGGGTGTGCGCGCGGCCACTTCGATGCCGGGAGCGAGGCTGTCGAAGAGAGGGTCGAGGCGTGCAACCACATCGTCCTCACCGCCGATCATCAGGCAGTAACCGCGGTCCGCTCCCCACACTCCACCGCTGGTGCCAGTATCCACATAGTGGATGCCCTTCGACTTGAGTTCCTTAGCGCGGCGAATGTCGTCGCGATAGTATGAGTTTCCGCCGTCGATGACCACGTCATCGGCCTCCAGCAGCGGAACAAGTTCACGCAGGGTCGCATCCACCACCCCCGCCGGAACCATGATCCATGCGGTGCGCGGCTTTTTGAGCGTGCGTACAAACTCCTCGAGCGAAGACGTGCCGGTCGCGCCCTGCTTTACCGATGCCGCCACGGCATCCGGCGACATGTCGTAGACCACGCAGTGATGCCCCTTCTGTTGCAGGCGCATCACCATGCTCGCTCCCATCCTGCCCAGCCCAATCATGCCCAGTTCCATGGTCTTCCTCTCAGTGAGTGCATAGTACCAACTCTTATATTGCCCCAACTTTATGTGTGATGCATCCACTGCACTGTGCAAACGCATCGACGCAGGAAAAAGCCCGGACTAGCGTCCGGGCCGATGTGCTGCGAATTTGGTTGAGAGCTACGTTTGCGGCGCTTCCGCCGAGGGCTTGGTTTGGGCGACGGTCCAATCGGCGGCACCGACCTTGAAGCGGGCGAATCGGCGGATTGTAATGTTCTCGCCGAGCTTGGCCACCTTGGTTGCCACGATCTGCGCGATGGTCTGCGACTGGTCCTTGATGAAGGGCTGGTCTAGCAGGCAGAACTCCTCGTAGAATTTGCCCAGCTTGCCCTCGAGCATCTTCTCGATGATGTGCGCGGGTTTGCCGGTGGCGGCGGCCTGTGCCCGGTAGATCTCCTTTTCGCGCTCGATGTCAGCCGGGGTGACCTCTTCGCGGCCAATGAAGCGGGGCTCGCTGGCCGCGATGTGCATGGCTACGTCGCGCAGCAACTCCTGGAAGTCGTCGGTGCGAGCGACAAA
>Ga0364907_10215_pt1 | contig 22624 bp, 22 predicted proteins | sample ExccelJu500002D3_2_FD_206960 | JGI IMG/M metagenome (GOLD analysis project Ga0364907, IMG submission 206960) | Enriched cells from Trout Bog Lake Hypolimnion, Wisconsin, USA - BchlTB.July02.5000.02.D3 | ecosystem: Environmental > Aquatic > Freshwater > Lake > Hypolimnion/Profundal zone | place...
TGAACATGGTGCCGGTCGGCACATGCACCCAGGTCCGCCAGCCGTTGATTTTGGATTCGTAATCCCAATCGCCGCGTTTGGGCTGGGCCAAGTTCAGCGGGCCGCCGTTGACCGGGCGGGCGGCGAACCAAGGCGGGGCGATGATTTCAGGACGTGTGATGAGTTCCAGCATAGTCTTGGACGGGTTGGCGAACACCAGAAAGAGTGCCGCGTCGCCAGCGGGGCGTTCAGTGAATAGGGCGATGAATGGTCGGTTCATAAATTTAGGTTCGTGGGCGAATCAGTTCGTCCGGTTTGTTGGCCAGCTCGTCGTCCATCCATTTCAACAGCCGGCGCAGGCCGGTCATGGTGAGGCGTTCGCTGCCGGAGCTGAGGCTGCCGGCGAGACGGACGCCGATGGACTTGCCGTCGCTGTACGCGATGATCTCGTGGCCGCCGATCAACACGTTTTGACCGGCCTTGAGGAGTGCCAGGATGGTTTTCATGTGTGGATTCCGTAGGAGTTGTCGTGGGTGTGGGGGAGAATGCCGCCGTTGAAACCACAGCCGCCGGGGCGACGGCCGTCAAAGTAAAATTCGTCACCACGGGCATAGACGAGGGCGCAGTGAACGTAGTGCGAGAGGTCGAGCATCAGGTGTTCAAAGGTGCGGCGGGTGCCGTTGCCCAGCAGCTTCCGAAAATGCTTGAGGGTCTGGCCAAGCTCGTCGCGGTTCCGCAGGTTCGGATGCGCGGCGAGTTGGGCGACGGTGAGGGGCTTGAGTTCGTCGGGGTTGCAGCGCAGGCGGACGGTGCACGATAGACCAAAGCTTCCAAAGCTGCGCCGTCGCTGTTGCAGCCGGGAATGGATTTGCGTTCGAGTTTGATCAGGTCCATGCACAAAGGGGTGACGCGGACATTTAATTGGGATTTCATAAAGTGGTGGAGCGAGGCGGGGATTGCACCCACTCGGTGCCGGACCGGAGGCAACAGCGCGTCTCTCTGAATGGCGCGTGGAATCCAACTAATCGGCGATACTGAAATCGTGATTCAAATGGGCCAAAAAACAGTTGGTATTTGCCAAAATAAGGTGTGCAGTAATACGAAAAATCCGGCAATGCTTTTTTTGGGGTGGAAAAGGTTTAGCTGTAGAGGTCATTTAGCGAGATGGAAAACCATGAATGACAGGTTGGCAGCTGCCGGTGGAAAACAGCCGAGACGACTTCACGGCTGGCGCAGGGAAACTGTCCCAATGAAGGCCCCTTCCAATGACTCGCGTGGTCGCTTTACTTCCCCAACCGCTGGAAACAACTTGGTCATCATCAACTTATGAAAACTACAACGGCTCGAAGTTTGCTCGCTCTCTGTTTGGCCTTGACTGCCACCGCATCTCGCGGCCAATTAACCATGCCGCAGGATTCTCTGGTCAGCCTCATAGCCGAGGCACGTGGGCTCCCATTGATGCGCTCTGACCAACTGCCGATCCACGGAGGAACATACTGGGTCGTCGAGCCTTGGGGTATCAATGGAGTCACGGCGGTGCCGTATCCGTGCCCCCCATTTGATCCGACCTTGCCAATTTACGCGATCGCGCCAGAAAACCGAGTATTCCTTGTTGATGGCACGGTTGGCACCCGGCCGGTTTTGAGTCCTGTGCTGTCCCGACGACTCGGTGCCAGCTACACACTGGAGACCGTTATGGAAGCGGAGGCGACCTCGGTCGTGAATCTGATAACGCAGGTTCAAACCGCGCAAGCCAACCTAAACTCGGATGGTTATCCAGCTTTCACCGACAACTTCATTGGCTATACGATTGACACCAATATGCTGTGGCTGCAGATCACGAACATCGCGGACGGAACGGTTTTTGCAAATATGTACCAGGCAACAGATTACGTTTATGCAGTATGGTCAACAACCAACCTCGACATTCCGTTCCCGTTGTGGCAGGTGGAGACGGAAGTCTTTCCCACAAACACCAACTGCATGCCGTTCACCGTTTCCCAATCCGGCCGCCAAGACCTGTTTCTGCGGGGTGAAGACTGGACCGGAGTGACGGCGAACGGCAATGAGACTCCGTTGTGGTGGATGTATTTCTACTTTGGCAATGCTGGGTTGCAACTGGCGGACACAAATTTGGACGTATGGGGCAGCAACACGCTGGTGTTTGACTACACCAACGGCGTCGCGCCTACAGATTATTACAACGGAATCCTGCCCAGCCTGCAATCCATAAATGGAGATCAACAGAGCGGCCCGCTGGGCGCCTTCCTGCCCCAGCCCCTGGTGGTGCAGGTGACCGATGGCTATGGGATGGGTTTCTCGTTGAGCAATGCGCCGATCACGTTCAGCGTCAGCAGCGGGTTGAATCAATTGGGAGCTACCAATGGCGGGACGCTGGTGACCAACCTGAACGTGACCACCGACGGCAACGGGATGGCCGAGGCCTGGCTTTTTCTGCCGACCAACGCTCCAGAAATCAATTATGTCACGGTGACAGCGCAAAGTGGCCCGTATGCGGAACTCCTCCTTTTCACAGCTTATGAGGGCCAGGTAGCGGCTCCGGATATTTCGCCTGCGGGCGGTGCTTTCACCTTCATCCGGACTGTGGCGGTCAGCTGTTCCACCACGGGCGCAATCATGCATTATAGGTTGGATGGCACTGACCCAACCGAAGACGATCCGGCGGCCACCAACGGACAATCCTTGATGGTGCCTTGGACAGCCACCTTGAATGTGGCCGCGTTTGATGACGCCATCCTGCTTCCCAGTGAGGTTCAGACAGCAACTTTCACCATCATCCACCCTCTCGTGGCGGGAAGCGAACACACGATGATCCTAAATCCTGATGAAACTGTCCTTGCCGCCGGGTCAAACGGCAGCGGCCAGTTGGGGGATGGCACCACCACCGACCGCACCAATCTGGTTGGCGTGCTGAATCTGACCAACGCGGTGGGGATTGCGGCGGGCGCCTTGCACAGCCTGGCTTGGGCGGCGGACGGATCGGCTTGGGCGTGGGGCGACGACAACTACGGCCAGTTGGGGAATGGGCAGAGTGGCGGTCAGCAGCCCAGCCCGGTTCAGGTCACAAATCTGGCTGCGATCGTGCAAATGGCTGGCGGCTCCCAGCATTCACTGGCATTGGACGCCAACTACAATGTTTGGGCCTGGGGTAACAACGCCAGCGGTCAGTTGGGCGACGGCACCATGACGCCACAGCCGATCCCGGAACAGGTGATTGCTTTGAGCAACATTGTTGAAATTGCCGCCGGTGGCGGACACAGCCTGGCCCTGGCCGCTGATGAATCTGTCAGGGCGTGGGGAAATAACAATAATGGCCAGCTTGGCGATGGCTCAGCCACCCAGCGAACCACGCCGGTAATTGTCAATGGCCTGACCAATGCCTTGGAAATCGCCGCTGGCTTGAACCACAGTCTGGCCGTGGTGGCGGATGAAACCGTCCATGCTTGGGGAAACAACGATTACGGCCAGCTAGGCAATGGCTCCTTCACGGAAAGCAATCAGCCGGTGAAAGTGTTGGGGCTGAGCAACATCGTGGCCATTGCTGCGGGCGAATATCACAATCTGGCTCTCAAATCCGACGGCACGGTCTGGTCCTGGGGGTACAATTCGCATGGCCAGTTGGGCGACGGGACGACCACCAACCGGACTACACCGGTGCCGGTGTCGGGTTTGAGCAACGTCCTGGCCATCACCGCCGGCTGGGCGCATAGCGCGGCTCTGAAATCGGATGGCACCGTGATGGTTTGGGGTAGCATTCCCTATGGCTTGAACGGGGATGCCAGCATCAGTTTTAGCACCGTTCCCGTCACGGAAGAACCCTCGATACCGGTGAACTGGGAGCCGCCGACCATCACCGTTCAGCCGTTCAGCCAGGAAGTTCTGGCTGGGGATGACGTGACTTTCGGTGTCGTGGCCTCGGGCACCAATTTGACCTACCAGTGGAACTTCGAAGGCAGCCCCATACCGGGCGCGACCGCCAGCGTTTACACCATCAACAACGTCCAAAGCGGCGGTAATTACACGGTAACGGTCGGCACGGGCCTGAATTCCGTTGTCAGTTCCAATGCCATGCTGACGGTTTATGGCGGAAGCGGCTGGCCAAATCTGACGGTGGTCTTCGGCCAGCGTTTCGATTACACGTTCAAAAGCGGCGTTACCTACGCAATTGACTCGCCCGTTCAATTGTACGGCGATACGACAATTGAAGGCGGCGCTGTGATCAAGTTTAACAATGTTGATTGGCCCAACTCCAGCTTGATCGTGCTGGGTTCGCTGACTTGCAAAACCGAAACTTATTACCCTGCTTTCCTGACCTCACTTAATGATCCGTGCGTGGGCGAGTTCTATGGCTACATCCCTTATCCCCAGCCCTACATCACTGGCACGCCCTTTCTGGATTTGTCTCAAGCGACGAATGCCTCCATCAGCAACCTGCGCATCTCCTACGCGGACGAAGGCGTCAGTTCCCCGGCTTCCGGACAACTTGATGTCTGGAATTGCCAGTTTTTCCAATGCAACTCAGGGATTGTCAATGAATCCTGCGGCACGAACAACTTGCACAACGTGTTGTTCGCCGGCTGTGGCGACGCAATTTGCGCCTACACCAACCATATCACGGTCACAGCGGAACAGATGACGGCGGATGTTTCGCAATTCCTGAATTCAACCACGCCGCTGGCTTGCGTCAGGCTAACGAACAGCATCATTTTGGGCAACGCTGGACCGATTTCTTCGCCAACCCTCGCCGTGAATCCCCCGGCCACAAACTTCCAGGCGGCCTGGGCGGGGGACTATTATCTTGCTGCCAACAGCCCGCTTCGTCATTCTGGAGAGGCCAATCTGAGCCCAAGAATGTTGAGCGAATTGAAAGAACGGACCACGTATTCGCCCGTTGCCATCCCGAGTTTCATGCAATTGAATGGAAGTCTGATGCTCGGGCCCCAGGCGCCGCGCTTCACGAACGGCTTGCCGGACTTGGGCTACTATTATGCGGCGCTGGATTATACGGTCGCGGACTTTATCAATTTTGGGAACATCACCGTTCTGCCGGGAACAGCCATCGGTTTCCGCGAGGAATACTGGTCGTCGTGGGGTTGGACTTTCTTGGGATTTGACCTGCGCGAAGGGTCGTCGTTTGTCAGCCACGGCACCCCAAATCAACCAAACATCTTTGTTGACAGTTCACTTGTCCAGGAGCAGTTTCAATATTACACCGAGGTTTCATTCGTGCCGGATTATCAATCGTCGGACCCCAGCATAACGGCACCGGTGATGGACTTGCGGTTTTGCAGTTTTTTTGCCAGCCCTGAACGTTATCATTCTTGGTCTGGGCATAATGAGACTTTCGCTGAGGAGACTTCGCCGGACAGCTTGGTGAACTGGACCATGCGGGATTGCAAGTTGCAGGGAGGTAGGGTTGAGTTGGGCGCCCCGGACGATGGCTCGGTTTATGGGGTGCCCCCGTATTATATTTACGGTGCCGGAGTGGTGGCATGGGTAAACAACTCATTCGAGAATGTTTGCATTGACTATGACCCAACGTATTACTGGGCGAACCAGACTGTAAATTGCGATATGCAGCTTCAGGCCTCAAATAATCTGTTCAAGAACGCCGAGTGGTTTGTTTTGGAACCGTTCCCGACTTCGGCTGGCAATTCCATATTTGAGAACAACCTGTTTGACAAGGTGGATTTTCTGCAAGACACAAACCAGCCGCTGGACTTCGATCACAACGGCTATTGGCCGATGCAAGTTTCAGAATTATTTTGGAGCCAAGATCCGGGGCTGTTGTCGCCGTCAGCGAATGCTGACGCTGGGCAATTGTTGCCGGCCACTGGTGGAAATCAGACAGGTCCAAACGAGAAAACGTTGAACAGCGCACCTCCGTATCGTTGGGGACCGTTTGGAAAATTTTACATGGAGACAAACACCGCACTTTACGGAGCGGCCAGCGATACCGCAGCGAACCTGGGACTGTATCACTATACCACCCGCGTTGACCAGGTCAAAGAAGGCTGCAACAACTCGCAAGCGAAGCCAAATGCCAACATTGGTTTGCATTACGTTGCCGCGACAAACGGCGTGCCAATGGATTTCGATGGCGATGGGATTCCCGATTATGTGGAGAATTGGCATGGGGACGGCAATTATGGCCAGTGGGAAGGTATCGAAACCGACTGGAGGAGTGCAATAACAGATGGCTATACCCCTGATGCCTCAAACTCAATTTATCTGAATTTGGATTTATCGGGCGATGGTCTGGTTGGATCAGCCAAGGCAGCCTTGGGCATGCTTCCGCTGGACAGCGGCTCTCCACTAAACCTTGCGCCCGGATTGACGCCAAGGCCGTCAAGCGGCGTGATTACGATACCGCTTCAAATCAGCAGCGTTGTTGACCAGGACACGCCGTTTACACTTCTCGTTGATGGTAGGGATGCGAACAGTTTTGTCAGGTGCATCAACGGAAACTGGTTTGCCCAATGGGATACAACCACCATCGCCAACGGGCCCCATTTCCTGTGCCTGAAGTTCGATTGGCCGGATGAGAATAATTCGGCTTACTTGGATGACTATTATGGTGGCTCGACTCTGACAACGGTTGACAATCCGCTGACATTTAGGACATCAACCAGCGTATTTTGCGACCTCCTCGTCATAGACGCCACGGTAAATAACGGCGCGACTTCCTTTGCCGTCAACGTCTATGACAAACAGTCATCCAATCTCCTGACCACCTTGGCCGGTGATGTCGTAAATGGTCAGATTGAAACGAATTGGGACCTTACCGACGGCGCCGGAGACCTCATTGCAACCGGGGCGGTGACGTGCGCCTTCTCCTTGTCCAATGCGACCAGCAATGGACAAACAGTTGAAATGGAAAAAGTTTATCCAATAATGTTCAACAATTTCTACAACAACAAATTTACGTTGGCCTGGGGTAACGATGACGGTTCTTCCTACATTCACAACGCATATCTATCGGGGATGTGCAAGGTGGCGGGTTTGCTGAACGGTTTCTTAGACGACTTATGGGATCCCAACATTGACTACTGGATTGTCCCGCAAGGCGCATCGGGAAATGTCAACGACCCCGGCGGCGGTACATCATTTACTTTCAGTCAGGGCTATCCAGATAGCAAGGATGAGTTAGAGATTGCCTTGGCTCAAAGCGGGAACTTCTTCTGGGTCGGGCACGGCAATCCAAAATACATTACTCCGCGCCAGGGCTTCTTTTCGGACGAGCCTAAGCTCACGGCCTCGGAAATTGGTCAGGTGTTGCTGAATCCATGTCCGTGGGAGCCTGAGCTAACAAATAGCGACCTTTTGTGTACGCCTTACAAACTTGTGATCTTGTTTGGGTGCAAGGCCTATTCGCAAGACTTTGCTAATGCCTTTGGTATTCCCGACTTCGAACCTGCCAGAAACCCTTCAAAGACTCCGATTAACACGCAAGGTCAGTATCCATGGCAGTTGGGTGGATATTTGGCCGAGGGCAGATCTACGAACACTGTGGATTTCTACTCGAGCATTGGAAGGCCAGCGCAGGCCTACGTAGGCTGGCCTTGCAATATAAACCGTCCTGGTACGACGCCCGAGGCTAACACAGAAATGAACAATATTTTTGCAACATTTAACAAGTGGCGAACGTCTGACAATAACAATGTTTATCCTACAATCTCCTCATGCATTAACTATTTGGCGGCCTCCGAATCGATCAACTTACAATACAATCCAGACCCTGACACGATCATAGGTGTCTTGAAATGGGAATTATCTGGCTGCTATGATATGCGAATCACTGACAGATGGCCATGAATTTATGCCTCACACAACAACGCTTGCTTATAAATACGTGATGACTACATTGATTGTGGCCTTTATCAATCATTACGCCCCGAGGTTGGGCTTGCCGATTTCTGTCCCATTAAGTGCGGACCAGCAGGCCAAGCATGTGGGGATTGCAGCGCCTGAATGCGACCAAATAATTACTTTGTACGGCGGGGGCTACCGGGAGAAGAACTATGGATTTGGTTTCAACTTGGGCTGCTGCACGAATCCTTATGCGCCGTTCACCGCCTATGTTTCTATGACGAAGTTGGAAGATGATGGCATGACCTCCTTTGGTATTCCATTGCTTTATCCGAATGAGCCATCAACGTCACTTATGGAGCGAGCTTCCAGCATGGACTACAAGATTTCCAGCACGAACGAACTCTATCGCATTGCGACAAACTACCTTTCCGCCTTGGAGATTGATGTGAGAGCTTTGGAAGCGACGAGTCCACTCACGCTCAATGCTTTTCCCACCTTTCATTCAGATCGAGGGTTGGTCCCCAATCCCATCATGATCGTGATTTGGGGGAGGCCATTCCTCCGAGATCCGGGATCCAATGGCATCGGGATGAAATTTTCAGCCGTCAGCGGAGAATTGTTGGAATTGAACGCTGGCATTCACGCATGCAAAGGTCTTCCGTTGATCAAGAGCTTGCGCGAATTGCTGGCTATTCCAGACGCTGAATTCCTCAAGTACTCGGCCATGCAACGCAGCAATCTGGTCGCGCGATTCGCCGTCAATGGGCCACTTACGCCAACGCTCTCAATGGGCCAGATGTTGTTGCCGCCTGCTACCAACCCTGTGCCAACAAAATGAACGGGTGCAAGTTCGCAAGGCGTATCGTCATCCCGGGAACCGTTACTTATGATTTGCGCTTGGCGTGCTCGGCCTCCCAGGCGAGCTGGGCGGCGGCGTAGAGGGGTTCTTTAAGGGCGGCTTGCGTGATGATCTGGCGGGCCTCCGGTGAGGTGGCGGCGCGGAAGATGATGGATTCCAACGCTTCACCGTCGCTGGCGCAGCCGGGGATGTTTTTGCGTTCGAGTTTGATCAGGTCCATGCACACAGGGGAGAGGCGGACGTTTAGTTGTGATTTCAGTTTCATAAAGTGGTGGACGAGGCGGGCATTGCCCCCCAAAAAAAGTTGAGGCGACTGTCTGCTGATTGCCGGGGGCATTCATGCGTTCGTGATCCCATTTTTGGGCAGACACAAACTGCGGAATAAAAAGGGCGTGACCTACTCACGCCCCGCAACAGGCACTGGTATGCCTTCATGGAACGCTTTCAGACACGCCCGATGGGGGCGTGTCTTCTGCGCTATCCATGATTTCAAAATTACCAGTTTTGTTGCGGACAGCAGCCGAAGCTACGCAAAAATGTTAGTGTGTGTTTTCTGGTCGTTAATTTTTAATCGGCCCTTTCCTTATGCATCAACCTGCCGCCGGGTGCAAGAAAAAATGGCCGGCCGGCCGAACTCGGCTTGGCAGGGGCCGGTACTGGTGACCAGGTTCTGGCTACGCTTGAGGTCGAGGGGGGTCTGGATGCGTTTGCGGATTCGGGCGCGTTCCGATGTGTAGATCTTCTATTTGCGCTTGGCGTGCTCGGCCTCCCAGGCGAGCTGGGCGGCGGCGTAGAGGGGTTCTTTCAGGGCGGCCTGCGTGATGATCTGGCGGGCCTCCGGTGATGTGGCGGCGCGGAAAATTATGGATTCCAACGCTTCGCCGTCGCTGGCGCAGCCGGGGATGTTTTTGCGTTCGAGTTTGATCAGGTCCATGCACACAGGGGAGAGGCGGACGTTGAGTTGTGATTTCAGTTTCATAAGGTGGTAGACGAGGCGGGGCGGGGTTCCGGCAAGGCGTTTAACCAGCACCGCAAGGTGGCATTGTCCCCAAAAATAGAGGCAGACACAAACTGCGGAAAGAAAAGGGCGTGACCTACTCACGCTCCGCAACAGGCACGGGAATGCCCCACAGAAACGCTTTCAGACACGCCCGATTGGGCGCGTCTTCAAACGCTGTTCTGTGGTGAAATTTCCCGTTTCGTTGCGAACAGCAGCCGAAGCTACGCAAAAATGTTTATTTGTGTTTTCTGGTCGTTAATTTTTGACTGGCCCTTTTCTTATGCATCACCCTGTCGCTGGGCGCAAGAAAAAAGCCGAACCTCGGCGTGGCATTAAGTGGTGGAGCGAGGGGGATTCGAACCCGCCCGGCGGCGGCCCGTAGGCAGCACCGCGTCGTTCCTGAATGCGCGTGCGGATTGATTACCGCAGCCTTTATCAGCGTTGCGCGACATTCGCTCGCCCGTAAATCAATCGGTGAGTTGCAGGGTGTGCGGCGACTGGCCAGCGGTGCTGGCGTCGGTGACGGCCGAACCTCGGCTTGGCATTGCGGTGTCGGCTGCGTCAGGTTCGGAGTAGCAGCGGGTGATGCGGCCAATGACTTTGAGGGGATTGGCTTTGTGGCAAAGGTTGCCCGCGATGACAACGTGCTTGTCGGCCTTGAATTCGATGTGCTGGTGCCGGATGCGTCCGGACTTCGAACTTGCGAGGACGAGGATGTTTTTCATTCAGCCTCCACGATTTGAAGGCTGAGGTCGGCCCACTCGTCAACGGCTTCCACGGTGGCGCGCACATTGGAGAACTCAGTTCGCGCCTGTTGCGCCAGTTCGCGGTTGCGCCGCATGAGGTGTGGCGGCGGACTGTCATCGCCAGCCGATTCGCGGTCAGCTATGCGCAGTGTCTGGCCGTCATCTTCGATTTCAATCTGGTTACGGTAGCGGGCTTGGAGCCACGCCAGCAGGCTTTGCGGAGTTGCTTTTTTCATAAATCACGCGGGCTGGATGACGCCGGGGGAGACTTCCCGCACCCACCAGGTCGGCGAGCCGCCAGCGCTCATGGGCTTGTCGCCGATGGGAAAGAGCATGGCCGGCTTGGGCTTGTTGCGCAGCAGCCGGTAGTTGGCTTGCGCGCCGCGCTTGACTTTGGGAGTCAGGAGATACGGCGTTTCAAAGTCCTCGGTCGTGGGTTGGTCATGCGTGACGGTAAATTCACGCCCGGCAATGGTGATGGATTCGGTCATAAATCAGTCGGCTGGATGGTGGCAAGCCAGGCTTGTACGGTCTTGCTGGTGAGGCACTTGAGAACGATGCCGGGCGACCAGATGCCGAAGGCGGCTTTGACTTTGCATTCGCCTTTGACGTTGCCGATGCTGAGCTTTTCGCCACGACGCTTGGTAGGAATGCCACGGCGGTTGAGGTCTTTGGCAACCTGGCAGAGGCTGACGCCGGCAATCTTCTTGCGCGCCATTTCCAAAATGATGGCTTGCTCGGCTTCGTTGGGGACCAGTTCGCGGATGGGCTTGCCGGCCTTGTTGCGGCGGCCAGTGTCGCGGGCGTCCCAACCGTAGGGAACGGTGCCGATAACGAGGTTCTGGCTGCGCTTAAGGTCGAGCGCGGTCTGGATGCGTTCGCGGATGCGGGCGCGTTCCAACTCGGCGAAGACGGCAGCGATCTGCATGAAGGCCCGTCCCATGGCCGTCCGTGTGTCCACGTTGATGTCGAGGAACACGATGCGGGCGCCCAGGGTTTCAAAGAGGGTGACGGTCTGCGACACGTCCACGGTGTCGCGGCCCAGGCGGTCTACCTTGGTGACGATGATGGTGGGGCTGCCGCCGGCGGCGAGGGCGGCCTTGACGGCGATGAGCAGCAGCCGTCCCGAGGGGCGTTCCGCAAAGGGAATGCCGCCGCTGGTGTCTTCGTCGAAAAACATTTCGTGCGCCGCGGCGCCGGTGTGGTACTCGGACGCGCGGGCGACGGTTTCGGTTTGCGCCTCGCGGGAGAGTCCCTGCTTGGCGGTGGAAACGCGGCCGTAGCCGAAGGCGATTTGGGGGAGGAGTGATTCCATATTTACGATTTACGATTGGGGTCAGAGCGGGTAAACAGATTAAAAACCTTGATTAAACAGGTGGTTGAATCATCATCCGTAGCAACAGCCGTCGCGGTGATGAAAAGCCGAGTTGGCTGAATCGAGTTTTCATGGCCCTAGTGCTCACAGTCAAATGGGTGGAGCAATCCAACCAGCCTGAACCGCATCAGCGCATCAAGCATGTCGGTGGCGTTTCGGGGCAGTTGCGATGGAAGCACACGCAGGCCGAGGCTGTAGAAGCCATCGAACGCGGGCTTTTCGCCTATTACTTTGAGTGGGACGCCCGCCCCGTGAAACTGGAGATCGCCCAAACTGCCGGCAGGAAATACCTGACTGTTGGTTCTGGACAATCCCACACGCTCCTCGACCTGCCGGAATTTCCTGATTCCGTGCCCGATACGACCAAACATTGAAAGTTTATGCCAATATCAAACGAACGCCGCTGGCCGTCCCACATCCAGACTCCACGTCCACCATATTACGAGCGTCCAGAGCGTTCTGAATCGATACCAGCGCGCCCCTCCGTGCGGGAAGACACGCTGGAGTCTCGTGAGCTTCAAATCGAACGCAAGAAGTTCCTCGTGATGTTGAAAGAAAATCCGCGCGGGCGATTTTTGCGGATAACGGAATACGTGGGTGACCGCAGCAACTCAATCATCATTCCCGCGCCTGGGCTGCGAGATTTTCAAAAAATGCTTGAAGAAATGGTGAAAGCTGACGGCGAAATTCCGGCAACAAACCAGCTTCCGCAAATTTGATCCGGGCAGCCGGTTCGCATTCTTTCAATGTCACGTGTTAGTGGACGCTTGAAGGTAAAAGTGTCAGCAGTTCCTCTTCGAGGACGGCGCGGCCTTTTTGAACAGCTTCGCGGTCCACGAAGGCGACGGCGGAGTCGAGCCGCTGCATGACTTGCAGGCGGGCGCTGTTTTGCTCGGGGGTCTCGGATCGGGTGATGAGCCGGATGTCGAGGACGCCCGGCGAGACGATGGTGACTTTGGCGAGCGAGCCGGCAGGGAAGCCGCAGCGTTTGAGCCACTGGCCCTTGAGCCGGATTTGGCTGGCGAGCCGGGTGGGCAGCACGCGGGCTTGAAATGCGTCGCCGAATTCTTCGACGGTCAGGAGGCGCGTTTTGGTCATAAAATCATGGCGAACAGGAGTTGCTGCGGCTTAGCGGCGCGCAGGTTCTGGAACCAGTAGATGTAATGGTATTTCCAGTTCATACTTTGGGGCGCATTAGGTCGGCGATGCTGAAGTTGGGGATGATGCGGGCGTTGCCCAAATGATCGCCCACTGTTTCGTCAATCGCGATGGACGGTCCGCCCTCAACCGGGCTTAAAATGGTGCGGCCGACTTTCCGCCAGCCGCTTTCAGGTGTGCGATCGGGACTGTTGGCTTCGTAAAATTCTGCGCGGCCCTGGCTGTTGAGGTACTCGCGTTGCAACGCCTCGCGCTCGGCTTCGGCGTCGTCGGCGTGTTGCAGCGCGACTTCCGGGTCATCCTGCGCGGGCTGATAGCGGATGAACTTTCGTTCGGGGCGTAAAGAAGACGGTGGCGCAACCGGCGCCGGCGCTGGCACGGGTACACTGCGTCCAAGTTGGGCAGTCAGGCCGCGGGGTTCCTCTCGTGCCGCGAGCCGCGCTATCAGGTGGGGAACAACTTCGCCAACGAGGCGAACAATCAGAAAAGTCCTGGCAGCGACTTCACCTATGGGCCGTTGGATTGCACCAAAGTGGAAGTGACGACGCTCACGCGCAACCTGGGCGTGTTTGATTGGGGCGGCAGCCGCTTCTGGCAGAGCAAGCGCGGCGGCGACAACCTGATTCAATTGCTGACGGCCTTGAGTTTGCCGCAGTTCAATGTCAGCGCGGCGACCACGGATGGCAGCGGGAACCACGTCTTCACTTTGCAGAACTTCGACGGCACGCCGGCCACGCCAAGCACGATGACGTTGCCGTCCACCTGGGTGGACAACCGGCTGGGGAGCGCATGGCAGGGCTTCACTGAAGGCGCGATGCCAGTCACTGAGGGGGCGATGCCGTCGCTGTGCATGGCGCTGCTGCCGGAGATGTACAACCACATTGCGGCCACAATCAACCGGGCGTCCAAGGGTGTGCCGTTGGATTACCGGGCGCTGCTGTGGAATTTTGATAATCACATTCTCAACTTTGATCCGAAATTCAGTCCGGTTTATCCAGCGAACGGGGCTGGCATGGGCTACATCGGTGGCGACAGTTTCACGTATTATGGCGGGCCGGTGCCGGTCAACCAGTTTTGCAGTTTCGATTCCGGGTCGGTCTTTGAGAGCTTTTGCATGGCGATGGGTGTCCCTGTGTTGGGGGCGGCTGACTTGCCCGATCAGGACATCATTACGGCCGGCCACAGAACCACGGCGGCGATCATGGTGGATCAAGTCAACGCGTCGGCCAGCAACGCCGACATTGACCTGACCAATGCAACGTACAGCGTCAACCCGACCACCGGCAACATGACGGAGTTCACCTGCCTGGGCTGCCCGATCTCCGTTGACGTGACTGTGAACATCAGCACGGAACTGTTGCAGAATGGGCTGTTGCTGAAAGGGATGCCATCGGGAAGCCTGTGCCTCGGCACATTTGACCCTAATCAAATCTCATATGGGGGCTCGACGTTTCCTGGACTGCCGCCGGTGCTCACTTATCCGGTGGTTCCCGCTGGGGCGGTGCCGCAAAGTTACTTCGTGGCCGCCAATGACCAGACGGTGCCACCACCGGGTGCGCCGACTGGGTTCAGCGACTTTATGAAGAAGGGTGACTTGTGGTTTGCTGGCGGGGGCACCATGTCACTGGGGGGCAATCCGAATGATGCCACTGACCCGACGGGCGCTGTCTGGAACCTGGTGACCGGCTACGCGGCGGCTTCGACGGATGCCTCCGGCGATCCAACGACGATTAATTACCGCTGGCTGGCGCAGGCGGATGTGGAAAAGTTCATGCTGACGCAGGGGTTCACCCTGAATCTTGAAGAGGTTTACATCCCGCTGACGCTGACCTATCTGGAAGATCCGTTCGTAGTCAGCCAGAGCGCGGCCAGCAAAACGATTCACAATGTCGTCGAGAATGCAATGTTCAGCGGGGATACCACGGAATTGCCGGCGGCCCTCGGTCTCTTGAATTCCAGGACGGCCAGTAATCAAGAAGTGATTCAACTCCAAGACTGGAGTGCGACGGCAATGAAACCATACGGGACGTGGCTGGGGTGGTACGTGGATGTAGGGCCGGACTCGGAGATTCCATCGGTGATGAACGCCAAGTGGAAGCTGCTCGACACGAATCCATCACAGGGGAATTTCGCCTCCTTTTATGCGCCGTTGCCGGTGACGGACGTGAAGTCGCGGCTGCATCACAGCAACCTCTGCCGCTGCCTTCAAGCCTTTGGTGGACTCGGCGGGAGCGTCGTCTATCAGGGGAGCGCCTTGTTTTATCCGAACCCAACGCAGCTTACCTATTACGGCTTCGGCTTTGGCGGCGGTGATCCGGCGGTGGTGGATCTGGTTCTGGGTGCTGGATTTGGCAGCAACGGCGCTGACCCATCCAACAACGTCAATCCGGGGCAAGCGCCGTCAGCGGCCAACGTGGCGTTTCTGTCAATGGAGTTCAACCTGTCAGGCCCTGATGGCACGCCGTTCAAGTGCATGGGGCGCGCGGCCATTCAGGGAACGGCGGGGTCTTATCAGGAATACGACAACCACGACAATTACGACGCTTATGTACTGCACACGTTCGGCCTGCCGCGGGCCGTGTCGGTCAGTCTGGTGGGTCAACCCAGTTGGATTTGCTCGGTGGACTGTTGGGGCAGCGCGGACGGGGTTGCGATTCTGGATGGCTTGGTGTGGGGTCCGGGCGGTCCTGGCTTTGGGATTTCTGGCGGCCTGCTGCCGTGGACGGCGCTGTCCGCGCCGGCCAATGTGACCTTGGGCGCCGGGAGGATCAATCCAACACCGAACGGCGGCAGCGATATATGCACGATCTTGACGACGCCGTCGCAGCCAAGTCCAACGGCACCGAATCCGCAGCAACGCTATACGGCCCTGTTTAACCTGGCGCGAGTGGCCATTGATTTGACGGTCGGAACAACACCTTCAACCACGCAACTGCTGGCATCCAGCTCACAGTTTGCGTCCAGCTCACAACAATTATGAGCCGAACCTCGGCCTGGCAATAAAAACAAAATTATGAAGACAAAAAAAGTCGGACATATCGGAAATATCGGACTGATCGCGGTGGCGATGGCCGCCAGCGTCAGCGCGCAAACAGGCATCACCTTCGTCAATCCTGGCAGCAGTCCGGACGCGACGGATGGCGATACGATTCGGAATGCGTTCATCAAGTGCAACAACGATTTCACCTACATCGGCGGGCAGCTGAGCACCTTGAACAACTCGCTGGCGGGACTGGGGACGACGTATGATTACAATGGCATGGCGCTCTTGATTGGCTTGAACGCGACGAATTACGTGCGCTACGCCGTGGGCACGAACACGGTCGGCTGGCTTGGCTGCCTGAACGCCGAGAGCAATGTGTTGCAGGGTGACATCACGGCGCTGACGAACAATGTGGACGCCTTGTGGGGCATCGTCGGCGGCGATGGTTCTGGTTTGGTGATGCCAACGGTGGCGACGCCCGCGCCGTTTCCGTGGGGGCCGGAAGATGCGCCTTGGGGACCTCCCACCGCGCTCGTTGATTACGGCTCTCAAATGTGCTTCGACAGCTACAAGGTTCCGGGCCAGGGCGGGCCGGGCTATGGCTGGACAACGGGCATTCGGTCGGACGGTTTCGGCACGCTGTCAGCTTATCAGTTTCAGGGCAATCTGGTGGACGCGAATGGTGCTGGCAACTGGGCCATCACCGATGTGAACCAAGACACCGTGAACACGCCCTACGGGGGCGTTCCGCCGGTGGATATTACCGGCTTCATACCTGTGTCGCAGAACAATGGTTCGTGGCTCTGGACAGCGCCGTCCTCCCTGACGTTCTTGCACATGGCCTTTGAAAATGGCGCAATCTACAGCTACGCCAACGCTGGCGCTATCTACATGGTTGTTGGGGGAAGCTTTCAAGCCGACCAGCTAATGGACTCGTATGGTGACACGCCAGCGTCCGGCATGGTGGCCACGTCGGTTGGCACGGATGGAACGTGGCAATGGATGACGCCGACGACTCTTCCATCCACACTGAATTTTGACGGCGGCAGCATCACCAGTGATGGCAGCGGCGATGTGACGGTCGTCAGCATTTATGCGCAGCAGTTGAAGGACAGCAGCTCATGGACTGGATCGGCGGGCTACTATGCGCAAGCCAATGGTAGCGGCGGTTGGGCGTGGACGGAGTGGCCGTACACGTTGAGTTATGACGGTGGCAACATCACCAGCGATGGTAGCGGCGACATTTACGCGACGGCTTTGAAAGCGGAACTTTGGGACAGTGGGTATTCGTCCGGCGGCAGCGGCCAGACCCCTACGGCGAATGGTGACGGGACGTGGACGTGGCAGACGCCGGCAACGGGGATGTACTCGGGCGGAGGCGGAGGCGGTGGCGCCATGAATTTCGACGGTGGCAGCATTACCAGCGATGGGGGCGGCGATGTGACTATCGGTGGCACTGCCTCCTTCATGGGGGGGCAAACAGTGATTGATTACGGCAGTGGTGGGGTGCAATTGAAGATCAACGGCGGTTCTGGTTATCAATCCGGTGGCGCGCAAATTGATGTGGCCGGCACTGTCTGCATGACGGCGGCGGGTGAAGTGGATATTGGCAACAACGGCAGCTTCACCGATCCATCGCCTGGCGCTGGCTATGATGTGAAGTGCGGGGGTGCCGCCGGGGGCATCACGTCCATCGGCCAAATCAATGCCAACGGGGGATTCTTGTTCGGCAACTCGTCTTTTTGGACTCCGATGGTAATTGCTGGGCGCAGACCTTCAATCCGATTTCCGACCGGGCGCGCAAAGAGAGGATTGTGCCACTGGCTCCGACCAACGCGCTTGCGATGGCGCTGGCGCTGGATGACTATACGTGGCGGTTCAAGGCGCACACGAACACGGTGGGGCATGTCCAGCCGGCCAGCGGGATGGAATACGGGCCGATGGCGCAGGACTGGCACGCTGTCACCGGCTTGGGCGGCGGGACGAACATCAGTATGACGTCCATGTCCGGGCTGCTGCTGGGGGCAATCCAGGGGTTGGCGGCGATGCAGGGTACGCTGACGAATGCCAACGGGGCGCGCTTCCGGCTGATGGTTAACGCACAGACGAACGGGTTGGTTTTTGTGCCGCTTCCATGATTTACGTGGATGAGATGATACCGGGCTTGAAGTCGCATCGCAGGCCGCCCTACACGGAAGCGTGCCATCGGTTTTTAGGCCACGGATTCATTTGACAGCCAATAATCATCTCGCCAGTAATATAAACATACGTTCTCGCCTGCTGCGCGCCATCGCAGGCTATCAGCTTCCGAGTCCCAACTCAAATGTGGATCGTGCTTCGGATCGAATGGCCTCCACTGCGGGTCTCGCTTGTCCGAGTCTGTCGACTTACGGATGCCTCTGGTAATCCCGCTCTCACATGCACCAAAGCTCAAGAAATTCAGCTGCGCCTCGTAAAGACTGACCTTGTTTGCACCACCAGCCATGAGCGGAAAACCAAGCTGAACATGGTCATCTTCCCAAAAACAAATCGAACATATGCCATAGCTACCGGGCGGTTCATTGAACATCAAGTAGCCACAAACCGGACATGGATAAGTTATGGGGCCACTCATGGCGTGTCTCGTGGCCCGTGAAGTGAGCCGCGCCGGGCCTGTGATTTCAACCGTGAAAGCGGAGGAACTGGCGCAACCGGCGATGGCTCCAGAAAATTAGGCCATGTTCTCGTCATGCAATGCTGCATAGTGATCAACCTTTCTGCTTTGCTTATGAACCGCGACTCGAGAGCCAAACACCGCTCCTCTGCGTCTGAGGTCACGCCAACGAGGATGATAAAAATCAAAAATCCAACTAACGTCGGTCTCGACAGACCGCCTGACAGTCGGTGAGAAGCGGCTTTTCATAGCGGTCCTCCTCAGGAAAGCGATAGCGAGTTTTATCGCGGAGTCTTTGTCAGGAATGGCCATAAGCGTTTGAATGGGCTAGACCCTGACCTGAGCCACCGCCGACCTGTGACGTTGACCGCTCATGCGTCCAACCGGCGGCGGCTCTGGCGATCTTGTTAAGCCGCACGGTCATACTCTGCGATTGGCCTCCCAGGCATCCCCGAACATGCATTCCATCCAAGTGGCGTAAACTTTAAGATACTCGGGTCGCGGGATGCCGCCTTGCTCTTGCTCGAATGCACGCTGCGCGGCGGCAGCCAGCGCCTCTTTCTCCTCATCGGTGGCATTGGCCAGATAAGTCGCCAGCTCCTCTAATGTGCGCACGTCTTCATCTGCGTGCTCTTCGTTCGGGTCAGGCGAACAATTGATGTAGGCGACGGCATGAACAAGTGCTTCTGCGAGTGCTTTCATTGGTGATGCGTAATACGGCCTAACGAAGTGAGCGGCGCGGCGCGGCCCCTGACTCCCGAATCGCCAAGCCACCTGGCCCGCCCGCGTCCGCTCCAGTGATCTTGTTGGGCGTCCTGTTCATTTCAACTCAAACGGAGTCCTGTCGCCCTTGGGCCAGAGGCGTTGGTAGTCCTCTTCGTCGAGGTCCCGATAACCTGCCGCCCGCGGGCTCGGCTCCAAGCCAGCCATGATGCGCATCGCCTCCTCGAAGCAGCGCTTCGGCTCCTCAGTGATGATGAAGATATTTACGACACCTTGGCCGACATCATTGCCGTCGACCTCGCCGCATTCGAGTTCCTCTTCCAGCTTCGACTCGATTGCGATGACGCGCTCGAAATTGTCTGGCTCATCGCCGTAGAATTCGAGCACGACCTGATACTCTGTTTTTTTGGGGGAACTCAACATAGCAACCTTTCTTTCGCCCAACGCCCGTGAGGCGAGCAGCCGCCGACTCGTGACGCGAACCGCGGAGCGGAACGCCAAGCGACAACGGCGGGCTGCTCCGGCGAATGGTTAGCCGCCGATATATGCGTACGCTTCATTTGTTTCTCCGCTTATCCACCAACCCTCGTCCCATCCCTGAACAGCTTGGCTTTTGTGGTGAAGGTGGAAGAATCGTGGCTTCGACAGCGTGTTTGGCTGCCACCAATCCCACGAATTCGTCGTCTGCTCTCTCGCGCTGAAGCTAGTCATGTCCGATGTCTCTGGTGGTTCTGCTGGAACTTCGACTAATCCTTTCGTCTGGAGCACGGAAGCAATCACGGCAGGCGGGCCAACAAAATGATAATATCTGCTAAAAAGCGTGCCACGACTCTGGAGAACTCGCAGTTCGCTTGGGACAGGCGACGGACTCAGGAAGATCTTCAAATTGTCGCGCGCGATTAAATGCAATACGACGAAAACTGCCGCGATTATCCCGACTAGCGCAAGCACGACTACAAGCAGTCGTGGTGATAGCCGAAAAAATGGTGGTGTAGTCTGCATGGCCGTTCAGCGGCTAACTGTGATTGAACAACTGGCCATGCACGAGGCCGTGCATGAGTGACTTTTGCAGTCCGGTTGGTAACATGCATTGATGAAAGCCCACTTGCGAATTTCTGTCAAAGGTTTTGTGCGAAACAAAAATCTCAAAATCCGTCGCCGCTACATGGCCTGCTGGCCACGCGGCGCCCGTCCCGGCCTTCATTCCGATCTCACAATCCCCGCGAGCGCCACGGTAATCCAAGATGGCCGCAACTCCCGGCCGGCACGATCTCCACGACAATCTCCGGGCAAAACATGGCGATCCAATTTTGAGCATCATCCCGGTCTTGCTCCGAACCCCCGACCAGTTTGTACTTTCCCGCCAGTGTTTTGACGATCTTGGCTTCACCGAAATGGGCCATCGTTTCATTTTCAATCAGAATCAGGTTTTTCAGTTTCATGCGCCGTCAGTTTGGCAGAGGGGGTTGGACAAAGGTTGACCAACCTGTAACGGTGGGCGCCCTTGCGGAATCCTCGGGGAAACATTCAACAATCAACATTCAACTCCCAACTTCGAACGTGCCGGGTCGGAGACCGGCGCTGGCTACGATGTGAAATGCGTGAAACAGAGCGTAAAGTAGGAAAATTGTTCCACGTGGAACAACGGTATTCGCGGCGGTGTGCGAAATGTAAAAATAAAGTTTGACGGGGCGTAACGCCAATGGCAATCTAACCTCACAAACGGGCTATTGGACACGCAAAAACCATGTCTGAACCCGGCTCGCAAACTACTTCTCGGCCAGCGAAAATCCTGGCCTTTGGCGATTCCCCCACCCGCATGACCGGCTTTGGCCGCGTCCTGCGCAACGTGCTGAACCTGTGGCAAACCATGTCGGATGATTTGCGGATGGCACCGAACCTCGGCCTGGCACCGCACATCCATTGCTGGGGCATCGGCTTCGAAGGCTGGGATTATGAGACATCCCCAGTCCAAATTTTCCCCGGCGGAACCCACGACTGGAATACGGCGGCGCGCTTGAGCCAGTTTCTCAAGCTTTTGGTCGAGGGTGGCTACACGCATCTGTTCATGTTGATGGACCCGGACGCGCTGAGTGTGCATGGCTTCCCGCAAAAGCTGCGGCAGATTTGCAAGGCCCGGGGCATCCGGGTACTCCTGTATTATCCGGTGGACGCGCCACTGGAACGGGAATGGCTGGGGATTCTGGATGCGGCGGACGTGGCGGTAACGTACACCAAATACGGCCAGGAGGAAACGCGCCGGGCGTTGGGCAAGAGTTTGTATCCCATCGAGGTGGTGCCGCATGGCGTGGATGATTGTTTTGCGCCGATGACGGTGGAGGACCGGGCGAAGGCCAGGCATGTGGAGTTGAGGTTGCAGCCTGAACCAGGCAAAGCCGCGACCACGATTAACTTTGTAACGGAGGACACGTTCCTGATGTTGGGGGTGAACAAGAATGAGTGGCGGAAAGACCCGCTGCGGATGCTTGAGATTTTGGTGGGGCTGCGCCGACTGGGTGTGCCGGCGAAACTGTTGCTGCGGATGGATCCGATGAGCGCCATGGGGGGCATTCCTCTGGAGCTGGCGGCGAAGCAACTGGGGCTGACCTACGGAGTGGAGTGGTGCCATGTGGGGCCGGTGGAAGACGATGCGCTGGCGGCGCTGTACAACGCGGCGGACCTGTACCTGACGACCTCGCTGGGGGAAGGCTGGGGCCTTGGGGTGACAGAGGCTATGGCCTGCCACACGCCCGTGGCGATGCCGATGCACACGAGTCTGGCGGAGATTGGGGAATCCTTGGGCGAAGGCGCCCAAGGCGCGTCGGGCGAGGCGCCCGACGCCGCACGCGAGGCGCGTGCGCTCCCCGGAGTGATCTGGCTGCCGATGGAGACTGGTTTCGTCTGTGGTGCGGACACGCGGTTGCGGCATCGGGTGGGGCTGGAAGGCGCCAGGCGGCGCAACTGGCGCCGATCTACTACCATCAGCCTTCGCTGGTGCAGCATGTGGGCCTCGTGAGCACCTGGACGGAAGATGCGCGTTTTCACGACACCAAGTCCTTCGACCGAAATTTCAAAGCTTAACCAACCAACCAATCAAAAATATGTGTGATTTCACTGATGGGAAGAATAGGTCCTTGCGGACGGCCACCAGGTCCAATGGGACCAATGTGCTGCAAAACGGGCGGTATCACGAGCGGCGGCATGACGAGCTGTATGTGGTGGCGTGCGTGTTCAACCCGCGCCGGTTTGAAAGCCGGGTGCGGCTGTTCCACGAGTTTGAAAACTATGTGGCGGCGAGCGGGGCGAAGCTGTTTG
>Ga0364907_10218_pt1 | contig 22378 bp, 14 predicted proteins | sample ExccelJu500002D3_2_FD_206960 | JGI IMG/M metagenome (GOLD analysis project Ga0364907, IMG submission 206960) | Enriched cells from Trout Bog Lake Hypolimnion, Wisconsin, USA - BchlTB.July02.5000.02.D3 | ecosystem: Environmental > Aquatic > Freshwater > Lake > Hypolimnion/Profundal zone | place...
CGCCGTAACTTAGGAACCGGTAATGCTGCTCAAGCGCGTGATCATAGATTTTTCTCCAGTCATCACCCAGAAATGCCGCAATCAACAGCAAAAGGGTGCTTTGCGGCTGATGGAAGTTGGTAACCATCCCGCTGATCACCCTGAATTCATAGCCAGGAACTATAATTATTTGGGTTGAGCTGCTTAATTCTGTGAGGTGATGTTGATGTAAATAAGCAGATAAAGCTCTGAAACTTTCGGGACGTGAATAAACAGGAGCCGGCAACTGATATGGTTCCCATTGATTCACGGTTAACTGCTCAGGCTTTATCCCCGGATTTTCAATCACCTTGCATCCGATAAAATAGAGACTTTCCAGCGTGCGAACCGAGGTGGTGCCAACGGCGATTATTTTCCCTTCAAAACCTGCCATGCGTTCAACCATGTCCCTGCCCAGGATAAAATGTTCGGAATGCATATCGTGACCCCCGATTGTAGCTGATTTTACCGGCTGGAAGGTTCCGGCGCCGACATGCAGGGTGACCTCTTCACAGTCAATTTTTTTCTTTTCAAGGGCTTCAAATACAGCAGGTGTGAAATGAAGCCCGGCAGTTGGTGCTGCTACTGAACCTTTTATTCTGGAATATACGGTTTGATAGCTCGTCAGATCGATATCTTCCGATTCCCGGTTCAGGTAGGGTGGAATGGGAATATTTCCGGAATGCTCGAGAAGATCGGCGAAATTGATTTGCGCATTATCCCAGCTAAACCCGATTTCGAATGAGTTATTTGGCAAAGCCCGGATCTTTTCGGCCCTGAAATTCACAGGTCTTCCCGAAATGACTAAAGATTGAACCAGCACTTCGTCCTTCCATTTCTTCAAATTTCCGACAATACATTTCCACCGACAGCTTTCTGTCTGCGAAAATGAGAGTGCATAATCAGCGGGGGTTAGCGGTTCCAGACAGAAAATCTCAATTTTTGCGCCGGTCTCTTTTCTGAAGAATAACCTTGCCCTGATCACCCTGGTGTTGTTAAAAACGAGCATTGATTCTTCAGGAAGATATTCCGGAAGATTATAGAAATGCTCATCCCTGATTTCTCTGTTGTGCCAGATCAGCAGGCGTGATTGATCCCGTTCTTCCAGTGCATAGGTTGCAACCTGTTCATCTGGCAGGGAATAGGTATAATTCAGAATTGAGATTTGTCGAACGTGGGCCATACGATTTAAATGATTAAAACTGATGGCAGATTTTGAGACGATTAAAAATCCGGCATCTGAATCTTTCTGAGTTTTGGTACAGGTAAAAAAAATCGCAGGCCTGTAAGCCGGGTTCTGTTTTTCATTCTATCATTTATCTGGGACTGCTGTCACCAGCAGCCTCCTGCAGCCTACCCCTTACGACTTCCGGCCTCCCTGCGGAAACCAAAACCAGGGCGGGCAGCCCTGTGTTCCTGAGAACTCGTAATATATTTGGCCTTACAATCCATGAGGCGTACGGCTAATCATGTTGCCATGACTACCGGTGGGCTCTTACCCCACCTTTTCACCCTTTCCCCGGTTTTCACCGAAGCGGTTATTTTCTGTTACACTGCTGCGAACTTACGCCCGCCTTCCCGTTAGGAAGCATGGCGCCCTGTATTGCCCGGACTTTCCTCCCCGGAGAACCGGGGCGATAGAACAGCCTGCGAAGCTGCAAATTTACGAAATGAAACCGCATTGACAATACACGACGCGAAAGGGTATTAATAACGGAATTCCGTGAGGGTTTAGCGGGAGCCAATCCGGAGAAACCAATATTTGTGGTTTAAAAAGTCATGTTTAATTTAATGCAAAGCCCTTCCGGTCTGGTTATTTTTGGTAATTTAGCGGTTTGCTATGAACATCAAACAACCTTTAATAATTTGGTTGTTGCTCTTAACCATTTGAATTGACGTGGAACAAAAATTTATTGTGGCGGTGTCAGAACACCGATTATTTGGATTTCTGATATTGCCTTATTTTGCAGAAGAGGGTCTTGATGGCAAGTATCTCTCAATATCAAAGCGTGTTCGGGTATATGATCTTGCGGAAGGAAATTTCACATTTTCTTCGGCTCAGACCCAGTTGGTCAGACTTACCGAAAAATATGCGGATGAGAATTTAGCTAAAAAGTATAATAAAAAGGGAACGCTGAATGATTTTTACAAAAACATCAAGTCTGAAGAGTTCAATAAAAAATTGATTCCATACATCGAGGAAATCATGGTAAAGTCCCTCGATCTGCTTAAAACCGCAAGTATTCCGGTCTATTTTAAACGGGCCAAATACAACAATATTTACGAAGATGATCTGATTGAACTCTGTTATGAGGATACCAGTGCGGTATTTAATTTTCATAGACTGGAAAACGAAACAAGATATTTTCTGACTATCAGAAACGGAAATGAGCAGCTGTCGTTGCTTCACCGGAACATTATTTTACTCGTTAATGAGCCGTGCCGCATTCTTTACCAAAACAAGCTCTATTTTTTTGAAGATATTTCAGGCTCCAAACTTCAGCCGTTTTTCGAAAAGGAATATATCAGGATTCCACGAAAAGTTGAAGAAAAATATTACGGTTCCTTTATTCTGAATGCAGTAAGGAGCCAGGAAATTAACTATTCAGGTTTTGAAATCATTGATCTGCCGGGTCGGAAAGAGGCCATTCTTTCTCTTGAAACAGATCTTTCGGGATATCCGTTATTTATCCCTGTTTTTAAATATAACGATCGTTCCATACCGGCGGGAGATGAGGGAAAAAAAATTGCTGCCTTTGAGGTTGTCAATGGAAATTATGTTTTTCGGAGGTATGAGAAGGACCTGCTTTGGGAGATTGGAGTGATAAAAGCACTTCGTAATCTTGGATTAGAGGGTGAAACGCCGAATTTTAAAATACCTGACCCACCTGATGATTTCTTACAGGCCTTATATGAGGCAATTGCCTGGCTTAGAAAACATGAAAAGGATTTAATCGAAATTGGAATTTCGGTGAGTCAGGAAAAGCTTGACCATACCTATTTTACAGGATCACAGGTACTTGACATAAATATTGCCCAGACTCATGATTGGTTCGATGTATATGCCACGGTAACATTTGGCGAATTTTCTTTCCCTTTTGTCAGGCTCCGGAAAAATATATTGGGCCAAATCAGGGAGTTTAAATTACCCGATGGGAGGATTGCCATCCTTCCGTTAGAGTGGTTTGCCAGGTATCAATCGGTTTTTAGTTTTGGAAAATCAAGTGAACAAGGAATAAGGTTACAGAACTACCATTTTATGTTGATGGAGGATTTAGTTCATGATCCGGAGGTGCATATTACTGAAAAACTTACTGAATTAGTCAAATCAGTAATAGTCCCCCAGGAAAAACCGGAGGGGCTCTGTGCATCACTGCGAAACTACCAGCAGGAGGGATTTAACTGGATGTATCATTTATATTCCAATAACTTAGGGGGCTGTCTTGCTGATGATATGGGATTGGGAAAGACCATTCAGGCTTTGACTCTTCTGTTGAAATTAAAGAGGAAGGGTTCTTTCCAACCACATTTTCAACACCAGGAATCAGGACAACTTTCTCTTTTTGTCACCGAGGAATCATCATCCGAAAACTGGCAACCGGCATCGCTGATTGTATTACCGGTGTCGCTTGTACACAATTGGGAAAAGGAGATCCGTAAATTTGCACCGTCATTGAAAACATATGTTTACAGCGGTGCCAGGAGAAGAGAGAAAAGTGATTTAAGTGATATTATCGCCAATTTTGATATCATCCTGACCACGTACGGCACGGTCAGAAATGATGCTGATGATGTCTCGAAATACGAATTCTTCTACCTTATTCTCGATGAAAGCCAAACCATTAAAAACAGCGAGTCCAAAACCTACAAGACGATCACCAGCATCCGGTCGCAACACCGAATTGTATTGACCGGAACGCCAATCGAGAATTCATTGTCAGATCTTTGGGCCCAGATGAATTTTCTGAACCGGGGGCTGCTTGGCAGCAAGAACTATTTCAAACAGGAGTTCATCCTTCCGATCGAAAAGGACAATCTTCCTTCAGCCAGCGAACGGTTGCAAAAACTGATCCATCCGTTTATGCTCCGAAGGACCAAGGAGGAGGTAGCCAAAGATCTTCCTTCCCTGACAGAGGAGACAATAGTCGTTGAGATGACTCCTGAACAGGCTGAATTTTATGAAACTGAGAAATCGGCGGTCAGAAATGTTCTGCTGGATAATTTTACGGAAGATAAACTCCATAAATCGACATTCTTTGTTTTACAGGCGTTGACACGGCTTCGGCAAATCGCCATTCATCCCAAACTGGTTGACCTTAATTCGCCCTTTGAATCGGGTAAATTTAACGACATCATGTCAATGCTTTCAATTCTTGTCGCTGAAAAGCATAAAATACTCGTATTTTCCTCTTTTGTAAAGCACCTGGAATTGTTTGTCAGGGAATTTGCTAAAGAACAATGGAACTATAGCCTGCTTACGGGAAAAACGACCGATCGGAAACGGGTGATCGATGAATTTCAGGAAGATCCCGAAAAGAAGATATTCTTGATTTCACTCAAGGCAGGTGGAGTCGGGCTTAATTTAACCGCAGCCGATTATATTTTTATCACTGACCCCTGGTGGAATCCGGCTGCTGAGATGCAGGCGATCAGCCGTGCTCATCGCATTGGCCAGGATAAGAAAGTTTTTGTTTACAGGTTTATCTCTGAAAATTCAATTGAAGAGAAGATACAGCAGTTGCAGGAGAAGAAATCAAAACTGGCCAGCGATTTTATAAATTCAAATGATCCTTTCATGGATATCTCGAAAGACGATGTTTTGGAACTATTTATCTAAAATTGAAAAGGACGGAACCGGGCGGCTCCATCCTTTTACTAAAACTAACCAAACTAACTAACCTAACTAAACCTAAACTTATGAAAAAAAATGTACCACAAAGATAAAGGTGTAAAGCAGGGCTTTCCAAACATTTGGTGTTAAATAATTGTAAATTCACCAGATTTTTAAATTTACATTATTTCCGGATTGTGAATTTAATCTCCTGTTTCCGGAAATCGTTATGATATGCAAATGATCTTCAAACGGATCACCCATGGAATAGCCTACCTTAAAGAATCACTTTCCGAATTTGATAATGGTTTTCAGACATGCCTGTTAGCCTCATGGATCTTCGATTCCATTTGGCCTTTAAAAAACAAATTATATACAGATGAAACATTTGTTGTCAGTCATTTTATTACGGAAAAAATAAATATCTTTGCGTCCTGAGTTTTTTGAGTATTTAATATAATTCAATACAGATAATTAAACCGTTTATCCAATGCAGAATAGAGGACTAATTAGGCTTTTAGCCATCTCATTAGCTTTAGTATGTTTTTATCAGCTTTATTTTACGTTTATCACCTATAAGGTTGAAAGAGCTGCGAAAGCTTATGGTATTAAACAGACCAGACTGAAAAATCCGGGAGCTACTCCGATGGAGAGTGAAGCACTTGCCCAAAAGAAAGAGAGTTTGTATCTTGATTCTATTGCCAGTCAACCTGTTTATAATTTTTTAGGTTTACGCAAATACACCTATCGGGAAGTTAATGAGTATGCAATTCCGCTGGGTCTTGACTTAAAAGGGGGTATGAACGTTACCCTCGAGATTTCGGTGGTTGATTTGATTAAGGCAATGTCCGGTTACAGTACCGACTCGACCTTTAACAGAGCTATTGCACTGGCTCAGAAAAATGAAAAAACGAATAGCACCGATGATTTCGTTACCTTATTTGGTAAAGCATTCGAGAAGGTAGACCCAAATGCCAAACTCGCTGCAATTTTCAATACCCTTGATTTAAGAGACAAGGTAAACTTTAACTCCACCAATGCCGATGTCATTAAGGTAATTCGCAAAGAGACCAATAGTGCCATTGATAATTCATTCCAGATCCTCCGTACTCGTATTGACCGGTTTGGTGTGGCACAGCCGAATATTCAGCAATTACAAACCAAGGGACGTATCCTGGTTGAACTTCCCGGAGTTAAGGATCCTAAACGGGTTCGTAAACTGTTGCAGGGAACGGCCAACCTGGAATTCTGGGAAACCCACGAAAACAGCGAAGTTTATCCTTTTCTTTTAGAAGCTAATAAACGTTTGCGTGAAATCAATGAGGCTACAAAAGCTAATTCGCTGAATAAAGAGAGCTCAAAACTTACTTCTTTAAAAGACTCTGTTAAAGCTCATGATTTGCTGAGTGAGGTTAAGAAACATGGTAAAGACTCTCTGGCTGCAGGTTCTGCAGAAGAGATTGCTAAAAATTTCCCGCTTTTCTCTGTTTTATCTCCAAGTACTTCCCGTGACGGTCAGCTTTTCCGAGGACCGGTTGTAGGATATGCTCATAGTAAAGATACTGCTACGGTTAGCGAATATCTTGCCCTTCCTCAGATTAAATCCATTTTCCCACGGACTGTGATATTCCGTTGGACAGCCCAGCCTACCCAAAAGGAAGGAAACTTCTTTCAGCTGATTGCACTTAAGGTAACTAACCGCGATGGCAAGGCTCCACTCGATGGTGGTGTTGTTACAGACGCCCGCCAGGATTTTGGGCAGAACAAGGCCACAAGTGTGGTTGAAATGAGCATGAATGCTGAAGGATCAAAGATCTGGCAGCGTATGACCCGCGAAAATGTGGGTAAGAGTGTTGCTGTTGTTCTCGATAATTATGTGCAATCTTTTCCGACCGTGCAGGGTGAGATTCCAAATGGTCGTACTGAAATCTCCGGTAACTTCACCGTTGAGGAGGCAAAGGACCTTGCAAATATGCTGAAATCGGGCAAGATGCCCGCCTCAGCAAGAATTATGCAGGAGGAGATTGTCGGCCCGACATTGGGAAGAGAATCGATCCAGAGCGGGATGATCTCCTTCTTTGTTGCCTTCCTCCTGGTACTTACCTATATGATTGTATTCTATAGCCGGGGTGCAGGTTTAGCTGCAAATATGGCCTTAGGAGTCAACCTTATCTTTGTAGTTGGTATTCTGGCTTGTATCGGAGCGGTACTTACCCTGCCTGGTATTGCCGGTATGGTACTCACCATCGGTATGGCGGTGGATGCTAACGTATTGATCTATGAACGTATAGAAGAAGAGGTCATGGCTGGGAAAGGGGTCCGGCTCGCCATCAAGGATGGTTTCTGGCATGCCTATTCAGCCATTATTGACGGTCACGTTACCTCTCTGTTGACAGGTATTGTTCTTTATATGTTTGGATCAGGTCCAATCAAAGGTTTTGCGACAACCCTGATTATTGGTATTATCACCTCCCTGTTTACTTCAATATTTATCACCCGTTTGATTTTTGAACGTTGGCTGGATAAAAATAAAAAAATCACCTTCATCACCGATTGGTCAAAGAATTGGTTACGTCACGCAAGGGTTCCGTTTGTACAGAGTCGTAAATTCTTCTACTTCTTTTCCGGTACACTGATTCTTATATCCATATTGTCTCTGACCTTCAAAGGATTGAATTATTCAATCGACTTCAAGGGTGGTCGTACCTATGTAGTTCGTTTCGATCACGATGTAAATGTTGAAGAGGTGGTTAAATCATTAGCTCCGTCATTTGGTACCGCACCGGAAGTTAAAACTTACGGTGGCAATAACCAGGTGAGAATAACCACCGATTACCGGATTGCCGAAGATGGCGAAAATATCGATTCTGAAATTGAAGGACTCCTCTACAAAGGGTTGAAACCATACATCAGCGCAAATGTAACTGAAGATAAATTCCTGGCCGATTATCAGTTGAGTTCTCAAAAAGTTGGGCCTACCATTTCTGAAGATATCAAGCGACAGGCAGTTTTAGCTGTTGTTTTTGCGCTGCTGATCATCTTCCTGTATATCGCATTCCGGTTCAGAAACTGGGCCATGGGGATCGGGGGCTTGGTTTCTCTGGCGCATGATGCGATAATTCTTTTGGGTACCTACTCACTGCTGGATGGTTACCTTTCCTTCTCGCTGTCGGTCGACCAGTCGTTTATAGCGGCGATTCTTACCGTGTTGGGTTACTCCATCAATGACACCGTTGTGGTTTATGACAGGGTCAGGGAATACCTACATATCCATCCGAAACAGGAAACTTTGAAAACTTTTAACGATGCGATGAATAGCACGCTGCGTCGTACCTTCAGTACTTCACTTACCGTTTTGATCGTTTTGGTTGCGATCTTCCTTTTCGGAGGAACTTCAATTAAAGGGTTTATATTTGCCATGTTGTTTGGTATTTTCATCGGTACCTATTCATCGGTATTTGTAGCTACTCCGATTGCTTATGATTCATTGCCTAAAAACAAGCGAATTGAGGCAGAGAAGAAGTAAAAGGTTATAAAATTTATAAAAAACCCGGTCCTTAAAGAGCCGGGTTTTTTTATGGGATACCCTGCTCTCCGGACACAATTCAGGGCGAAAATTTGTATCTTTGTCAAAAAGCAAATTACAATGGGAAATATCTTACTTTTTTTCAGCGGCGGCGAAATTATGGTCGTTGTTTTTTTCGTACTCCTCTTCTTTGGTGCCGATGCCATACCAGGGTTGGCACGCACTATTGGGAAAGGGATGCGCGAATTTAATAAGGCTACTGCAGATCTTAAAAATGAGTTTGAAAGCCATACCGCAGATATCAAACACGATCTTACCAATTTGACCGATAAACTCGAGAAGGGAGATACAGTAACCAAACGCAAAATTGACGAGGAGCTGAAGGAGTAGTAAACCAGAGAGGTTAATAGGCTGCAGGCTTTAGGCTGTTAATACATTTTCTTATCGGTCAATCATGCAGATGAATTTCTATAAGCTTATTTTGATAGCTTTAGAGCTGTAAAATAAGAGCCATATTCCAATTATTTTAGATTGATGCTAACTGCTGAATCACTTGTGAAATCGTTTGGCGACCTCCGGGTTTTAAAGGGAATCTCTCTGGAGGTAAAAAAGGGAGAGATTGTCGCCATTGTCGGGGCAAGCGGAGCGGGCAAAACCACGTTGCTCCAAATCCTGGGAACCTTGGGGAAACCCGATTCTGGTAAGGTCAGGATTAACGGGAAAGATATTTTTTCGATGGGGGAATCAGATTTATCCCGGTTCAGAAATCGGGAAATAGGTTTTGTCTTTCAGTTTCACCACCTGCTCCCTGAGTTCACCGCCTTCGAGAATGTCTGTATTCCGGGATATATTGCCGGAAGAAACCGGAAAGAAGTGGAAACTCGTGCAAGAGAATTGCTTCAACTCCTTGAATTAAGCGATCGGCTCGATCATAAACCAGCCCAGCTTTCGGGTGGCGAAAAACAAAGGGTAGCCGTGGCCAGGGCTTTGATCAACAATCCTGCGATCATTCTCGCCGATGAACCTTCGGGAAATCTGGATTCCCGTAATCAGGAAGAACTTTACCGCCTTTTTTTTAACCTGCGTGAGAAATTTGGCCAGACTTTTATCATCGTAACACATGATGAGCATTTTGCCGGAATGTCTGATCGGATGATCCATATCAAGGACGGTATTGTCGAGATCTGAATCGCTTGAAAATCCCCCATAACTCCTTTTATATTTTCTCTTGATTCGAACCAGGTATTTTATCGGGTTATTAAACCATATGAAAGAATAAAGGTCTTACAGACAAATTCCGGGATTTCCCAGAGATTAAGACTGGTTAAAATGTAATTGAAATGTTTTTAGAACAATTTTTCGAGAATTCGGCAATTTTATATCCAAATGCGATCGCACTGGAACAAGGTGAAAAAAAGTACACTTACACCGAAGTTGATCGGATAGCTAACCAAATGGCCAATTACTTGATAAATGAGGGTATTGGCCCCGAAGATAAAGTGGTGATCCTGTTGCCCAGAAGCTTGCAGGTTCCCGTTATGATGCTCGGTGTGTTGAAAGCAGGCGCGGCATATATCCCGCTGGATCCTGAGATTCCTGCAGAACGGGTTAATTTCATCTTTGAGGATGCCGACGCAAAATTACTCATCACTTCCGACCTGATCCTTGAACGGATCGGATTGCAGCTGAACCATCACCCGGTGTTTAACCTTGATCAGCAATTTCTTAAATTAAATAATTACCCGGACTGGAAACCGGCAGGGATAAACCGCACCTATAGTGATCTTTGCTATATCATTTACACCTCAGGCACAACGGGTAAACCCAAAGGGGTATTGCTGGAACATAAAAATGTGGTAAATTATATCCGGGGAGCCCGGAGAATCTACCCTATAAATAATTCGGACAGGGCATTACAGGGTTTTTCGGTCTCCTTTGATGCTTCTGTAGAGGAAATTTGGGTTCCACTTTCAGTTGGCGCCACCCTGGTTATTGGAACCTTTGAAATCATGCGTTCCGGTGACCGGTTTTCTTCAATTCTTAATGATCTTGACATTACCTTCCTGTCCTGTGCTCCAACACTTCTTTCAATGGTTAAAGAGGATATCCCGGGATTGAAAATACTCATATTTGGCGGGGAAGTGTGCTCAAAGGATATGGCATCCCGATGGTGTAAGCCCGGAAGGCTGGTCTTTAATACCTATGGTCCTACCGAGGCTGCCGTTATTGCAACTTATTCGGTCTTGAACCCTTTGGAAGAGGTAACCATTGGTAAGCCGCTACCTGGTTACGATGTAATTTTGGTCAATGCGCAGGATAAGCTTATTTTGGATGGTGAAGAGGGTGAAATTCTGATAGGCGGAGAGAGTATTGCGCGTGGATACCTGAACCGGGAGGATTTGACGGCTCAGAAATTTTTCGAAACAGATCAATTCAATGGGATTCCTGAACGATACTACCGTTCAGGCGACCTGGCAAAGTATGCGCCCAATGGGGATCTGATCTTTATAGGCAGAACTGATGAACAGGTTAAAGTCCGGGGGTTTAGAGTTGAACTGGCAGAAATTGAGAGTTTGCTTGTCAAATGCGATGGGGTACAGGCTGCTGCTGTTTCACTCAATTATGACTCCCAGCAACTGTCTGCCTATGTTGTTTTGGGAAATGCAGGGGAGATAAATCGTGAAGAGATTTCGCGGTTCTTACGTCAATCAGTTCCATATTATATGATTCCTGCTACCCTTGATATAATTTCTTCCTTGCCAATAACATCAAGTCAAAAGATTGACCGGAAAAGGTTACCTCCTCCTCTGACTCCTTTGACATTTTCTTCTCAAAAAACAATCATCCCTCCTATCTCTGAGATAGAACAGGCCATGGTCCGAATCATCGCCCGGAATATTAATCGGGAGGATATTTCCATGGATGATAATTTTTTTGAAGATCTGGGAGGTCATTCCTTATTGGCTGCCCTGGTAGTTTCTGAAATGCGAGAATTGGAAATGTTCGGGAACATGTCGGTGGTTGATGTGTATAAATTTCCAGTACTCTCTGACCTGGCAACGGAGCTTGAGCAGAAAAGGCTAAAAATCGATGCCTTTCCCCAAAAAGAGCGGGACATTCACACACCACCCAGGCGCACCTATTATACCTGTACATTCTTCCAGGGAGCATCCCTCATATTTCTGATTCTTTTCTTCGGAATCGAGTGGCTGGGTCCGTTTTTTGTTTATTCCTATTATTACCAGGCAGATAACGGAGTAATGTATTCATTGTACATGAGTCTCTTAATGTATTTTGCGCTATTGCCTGCTCTATCTGTGATTGCCATAGGATTTAAATGGGCCGTGATTGGTAAAATTAAAGCCGGGAAATATAAACTTTGGGGAAGCTACTATTACAGATTCTGGATTGTGGACAAGGTGATCAATATTTGCCCGATAACCTACTTCACAGGTACCAATATCATGAATGTCTTTCTCCGTCTGGTGGGTGCTAAGGTGGGAAAGAATTGTTATATTAATACCTCGTCCATCTCCGCATTTGACCTGTTTAAAGCCGGAGATAATGTGAGCATAAGCACCGATTGTCATCTGAAGGGTTTTACGATAGCAGATGGTTATCTGCATATTGGAAGTATCGAGCTGGAAGATAATGTGTTCCTTGGGACAAGGTGTTGCATTGCTCACAACACCAGGATGGGGAAAAACAGTTCAATCGAAGATCTTACTCTGATTCCCGAGGGTTTCAAAATTCCTCAAAACGAAAACTGGGGCGGTTCACCGGCGGTGAAGATCGGGATCAACCAACTGCAGGAGAGCATTAAACTTTGGTCAGTCAAATATTCACTTCTCTCCCTGCTTGGTGTTTTTTGTGATTCCATTGATCACTATGGTTGCCTATTTCCCGGGAATGATGTTAATTGCCCATCTGGACTATTCGTCCGAAGGATACCATTTCCTGTTGATGACCATTGTTATTGGTTTTTCATTTGTCGTGCTCCTTACCCTGATCATCACGATACTTAAGTGGGTTTTGCTTGGGAATATCAAGGAGGGAAAATATCCGGTGAATTCCTTTTTCTATAATAAAAAATGGTTTTTCGACCAGCTCATGAAGCTAAGTCTGCAGGTTATCGGAACACTTTATACGACGCTCTATCTGCAATTCTGGTTCAAGATGCTGGGGGTGAAGATGGGGAAGCGGGTGGAAATATCAACCGTGGAATTTATTTCACCCGATTTACTTGTGACCGGAGATGAATGTTTCCTCGCTGATTCGGTTTCAATCGGGGCGTCACACGTAAGGAACGGATATATCGATATCGCCAAAACATATATCGGGAACCGGAGCTTCATCGGAAACAGTGCCGTGATAAGTCCCGATACCCGTTTAGGAAATAATGTTTTAGTCGGTGTCCTTTCAAAAATGAGAAGCGAAGATCTACCTGCAAAAGATGGTACTTCGTGGTTCGGATCACCGGCAGTGTTCCTGCCCAAAAGAGATGTTAATCATGACTTTTCATCCAGCCTGACCTATCAGCCCGCACGGAAACTGTTTTTCCAGCGTTATGCGATCGAATTCTTCAGGGTTGTCCTGCCTGCAACACTTTTCATATTATTTGCTTCATTGATTGCCAATGCGACCTCTTATTTGCAGGTAGAAAAAGATCTTGGTGATTTGTTCATCGTTTTTCCATTCCTATATATCGGAGCCGGATTACTTGGTATATTAATTACTGCACTTCTAAAATGGATCATCATTGGCCGGTATAAACCTGCAAAAAAGCCACTTTGGAGCAATTATGTCTGGCGAAGCGAACTGGTAACCGGCGTTTATGAAAACTTTTTAGTCCTCTTTTTTCTGAATATCCTGACGGGAACACCTTTCATCAAATATCCTTTGCGTTTATTGGGATGTAAAATAGGGAAGGGGGTTTGTCTTTACACCACCCAGATCACCGAATTTGATCTGATTAAAATAGGTGACAATTCTGTTTTAAACGATAATTGTACACTCCAGACACATCTTTTCGAAGACCGGGTTATGAAAATGTCGTATGTCGATATCGGAAAAGAGTGTAGCGTGGGAGGGATGGCAGTGGTGCTTTACGACTCAAAAATGGAGGACCATTCAGTGCTGGAACCCCTTTCAGTGCTTATGAAAAACGAAACTCTTCCAGCAAACACCTCTTTTGTGGGGGCTCCGGCGATCAGGTGCTAAGGTTCCGGATCGGCGAATTTCTGTTTCGTTTAGTAAGGTAATAATGACACAGATAATAGGTGGCCAGGGAGCGGAACGGTTTCCAATTCTTGCTCATTCGAATAATTTCTTCTTTTGTCTTCAAATCACATAGTTCCCTCACTTCGGTTATTACGGCAATGTCTCCGACCGGAAAAATATCCCTGGCCTGCAGACAAAACATCAGTTTTTATCCCCAAAAACAGTTATGGCTGTCTTCATCCACCAAATCTGCAAATTCCTTTATCGTCTTTACATTTGGCTTAGGCTGAAAGGTATGCCATTTTAAATCGGAACGTTTCCAAAATACATTCCAATGTTGTTGGGTTTTCACGAAGGTGGCTTTGGCAATCTCAATATTCATTATTTCTGTTGGATTATTCCAACGGGGCCTGATTTCGTAAATGATGACACTTTGATTATCAATTTTATAGGATAAATCAAGCTGGTGCCGTATTTCCATAGGCGGCCTTCTTTTATAGATGAAGTTTTCCAGGGCTTCAATCAGTTCAGCTGTTGTAAGAATATCAATTGCCATAATATTGAGTTGTTAGTGTTAAAATTTTTCGAAAACGCCCAAACCAAACAACGCAAAATCATATTTAACCGGGTCATCCTGATCCATTTGTCGTAAATTGAAGTCTAATTCTTTAACTGCTTTTGCATCATTCTGTGTTCTTGTTAGCAGCCCTAATTTCCTTGCAACATTACCCGAATGAACATCCAGCGGACAGGAAAGCTGATTGGGCGAAATGGACTTCCAGATCCCGAAATCGACTCCGCAATTATCATTACGGACCATCCATCGAAGATACATATTCAACCGCTTGGCAGCCGAACCATTGGCCGGGTCCGAAATATGCTTGGCCGTTCGACCGGGATCCAACTGCCCAAAGAATTCTTTTCTGAAGATTGAAATGGCCGGTTGCGTGGTGAGTCCAGTAACAGATCCGGCAAAAACCGGCTCCAGCCCCCCGTGGTTTAAGTAGATGTTTTTCAGGGCTTTTATGAAATAAACCAAATCGACTTGGTTGAACGTCCTGTGCACAAATCCCTCAAGCGGGGTCAGGTGATCTTCCCGGTGATTCATTACAAAATCATAAGGCGAATTCCCCATAAGCTCCATCAATCTGAATCCATTTCGAAGGATCATTGTTCGGTTACCCCAGGCGATGGTGGCAGCCAGGAATCCTGAAATCTCAATATCTTCCTTAAGATCATAGAGATGTGGAATACTTATCGGGTCAGAACCGATAAAATGCGGATTGTTGTATTTTACCACCATTTCATCGAGGAATTCCTTTATTTCAGGGCTGATTTTATTCAATTTGAGTTAAATTTACAGGAGCAAAGGTAGTGAAGAAATGACTTTTCTTACTGTGTCTGATGGGGCGGAACAACTGGTTTGAATTCAAGCAGTTCAGGATAGAACAACATAAGTCGGCCATGAAAGTGGGTACCGACGGGGTACTTCTTGGTGCATGGACCCCTTTGGATGGTGCCTGCCGAATTCTGGATGTCGGGACAGGAACCGGTTTAATTGCCCTAATGCTTGCCCAGCGTTCAGAAGCTAGAATTGATGCCGTTGAAATCGATCTGGCAGCGAGTATGGAGGCAAGATATAATTTTGAACAATCGGCATGGACCAAAAGGCTCAACCTGATTAATGCCGATTTTCTTCAGTTCGCCGGTTCATCTGAGAATATCTACGATCTGATTGTTTCTAATCCGCCATTTTTCGTCAACTCTTTAAAGACCAGTAATGCGGCCCTTGCTGTCGCGCGTCATAATGACTGGCTGTCATTTAGTCAGCTTATTTCCGGTGCACGAAAATTACTTGGCAGTTCAGGCAGATTCTGCGTTATCCTCCCTTCGTCAAGTTTTCCGGAGTTTAAGGAGTGCGCCCGGCTTGCCGGTTTTTATTTGCACCACGTAACGTCAGTAATTCCCAAAACGGGTAAGGCGTCAAAACGGATATTAATGGAGTTCAGCCTTCTGACAGGCTACCCTTCGGAGGATGAACTAACTGTCCTTGATTCTGAAGGAAGGTATACTGAAGATTATAAGAAGCTGACCGCTTCATTTTATCCGGCCTTCTGAACCATTTGGGTCTGTTTTTTGTTGAATACCTGTAAATAATCAATAAAAGGTAATTTAATGTCTCTATTTCAGGATATTAATTTTTGGGCGGTTTTGCTTGCAGCTTTCACTAAAGTATTGATTGGCAGTTTCTGGTACTCCCCTTTGATCCTGGGAAAGTCTTGGATGAAGGAGAACAAATTGTGCGAAGATGATTTTAGGAGAGGGCATCCACTTTGGATAATGGCAATTCTTTCGTTCTTATTTGCCTTTGTTGCAGCTCTGGCAATGGCTTTTTTCATCAAACCGACATCCACCTTTTTATCAGGGGCAGGAATGGGTGCACTGGTTTCAATTGTCTGGATATCCGCTTCCAAGGCGAATACAACATTATATGAGAGCTATACCTTGAAACATTACCTGATCCATGCCGGTTACGATATTTGTAGCTACACTGCGATGGGTGCCATTCTGGGGGCGTGGCATTGAGAAATAAATGCTAATTAGACTGTCTTGCCGCTGGCAACTGGATGCTGGCACTGCATTGTTTGTAATTGCTGCTTTTAGTCAAACATGATTTTCATTTTTATCGCTGAGATGCCGTTGTTTCAGGTCTCTTCCACACTTCCTGTTTCTATCCCTAAATCAAAGATTGGCAGAAATCTCTTTTTATTCTCAATCCGGGATATTTGTTACTTTTGATCCGGACCATCAAAAAATATCCTGATGAAGTTTTTGGCATTGCTGGCAATTTTTTCCCTGACATTACTCCATGAAGTTAATGCAGCTGCCCTCTCACCGGAGGCAAAGATTTCGTTGCTGACCTGTGCCCCGGGTGACGAAATCTATTCCTATTTTGGACACACGGCAGTCCGCATCAACGATCCGAAATTGGGAATTGATTTCGTTTTTAATTATGGACTCTTTAGCTTTTATGCCCCTAATTTTGCCTGGCGTTTTATGAAAGGGGAGACCGATTATATGATTGGAGGTGAACGAATGCCTTCATTTATGAGTTCTTACATCGAAGAACAAAGAAGTGTCTTTGAGCAGATTTTGAATATTTCACAATCAGAAAAGCAGTCTCTTTTTGATGCTCTGGTTGAAAATGCAAAAAAAGAGAACCGGGTTTATCGCTACCGCCATTTTTCGGATAATTGTTCAACACGTGTTCGTGACCAATTTGAAAAATGTGTGAATTACCACCTCCAATATGATACTTCTCAAGATAAAAGATTGACATATAGGCAATTGATTGATCAGTGCGTTCCGGTTAACAGTTGGAATGGGTTTGGGATTAAAATTGCATTGGGGATCCCTTGTGACCATATCACTACCTTTTCCGAGAAAATGTTTCTGCCCGATTACCTAATGAAGAGTATGGCCGGAGCTAAGGTTGTCAGGGATGGGGCAAGTGTTCCGTTTGTTTCTGCTGTTACAACCATTTATCAGGCAAAGCCGGTCGACCCGGGTTTTGATTTCACCTCACCGGTGATTGTGGTTAACCTCTTCTTTTTACTCGTTTCCGGGCTTACCTATATGGAATACCGGAGAAAAAAGAGGATGATCTGGCTCGATTTTCTAATCTTTTTTTCGTTGGGGTTAGCAGGCCTTTTGCTGACCTTCCTCTGCTTTTTTTCACTTTTGGAGGCCACGGGAAGTAATCTGAACCTCATCTGGGCATTCCCGGCACACCTGGTTTTTGCATTGCTTTGGCTGGTTCCATCCCTGCGGCGTAGTCTTGGCTGGTATTTGAAATTAACTGCGATTACGATACTATTGTTTTTGGTGTCGATGCCCTTTCTTCCGCAAACTTTTCACTGGCTGATTGTTCCGCTCTGCCTGGTTATTTTGCTGCGCTCCTTCTCCAGCCTTTCATTTCTTCATAAGGCATTTAATTTGAAAATCTAGGTTTTAAACAGCTTATTCGGATTAAAGATCTTTTTTCGGATGAAAGGAATTTGTTGAATCAATAATTTGTTTTTTAAAGATTTGTTGAAAACTTCCGTTTAAACAATAATCCTGAAAACCATTTTGCTCAGCTGAATGTCTTATCTTTGCTTAATTGAGTCCATTTTATCCATACTACATTGACAGATCAACCAAATAAATATGTGGAGACGCCGCTGATGAAGCAGTATTATGCCGTCAAGAATAAATATCCTGACGCAGTTTTGCTTTTTCGTGTAGGCGATTTTTATGAAACATTCGGGGAGGATGCGATCAAGGCATCGGGAATTTTGGGAATTACGCTGACGCGACGGGCCAATGGTTCAGCGAGCTTTGTTGAGCTGGCCGGTTTCCCTTACCATGCGCTCGACACCTATCTTCCAAAGCTGGTCCGAGCCGGGCAACGCGTAGCAATATGCGAACAACTCGAAGATCCCAAATTAACCAAGAATATTGTTAAACGCGGTATTACCGAGCTGGTTACTCCGGGAGTTTCAATCGATGACAATGTTCTGGAACACCGGGAAAATAATTTTCTTGCATCTGTCCACATTGAAAAAACGGTTGCTGGAGTTGCGTTTCTGGATATCTCAACGGGTGAGTTCCTTACTGCAGAGGGTTCATTTGAATATGTCGATAAGTTGCTAAACAGTTTCCAGCCCAAAGAGGTGCTCTTCCAGAAAGGGAAGGAGAAACTTTTTATTGAACTTTTTGGAAGCAAGTTTTATACCTATAAACTCGATGACTGGATCTATACGGAAGATGCTGCCAATGATCGTCTTCTCCGGCATTTCGAAACTGTTTCGCTCAAGGGATTTGGGGTTCAGGCACTTCAACTTGGCATCATTGCATCGGGAGCAATTCTGCACTACCTTGATTTTACCCAACATTCACAGCTTCAGCATATCTCCAGACTTTCCAGAATCGAGGAAGACCGCTATGTGTGGCTTGACCGGTTTACTGTCCGGAATCTCGAGCTCTTTCATAATATTAACGAAGGGGCTAAGACCCTTGTGCAGGTGATTGATCAGACGATCTCGCCAATGGGAGCACGATTGCTGAAAAGGTGGGTGGCACTTCCGCTGAAAGATATTCAACGCATTAACGACAGGTTGGATGTTGTGCAGAAATTTACAGAACATGCTGAATTAAAAGGAAATATTGAGGATCAGCTCAGGCATATCGGCGATCTGGAACGGATTATCTCAAAAGCGGCGGTAGGTCGCGTAAATCCGCGAGAGGTGGTACAGCTTAAGATTGCACTCAATGCAATTGCACCTGTAAAAGAGTTATGTGCATCTTCCGGTAATGGGGTACTGATCCGGCTTGCGGAACAGCTAAATGTCTGCCAGACTATCAGGGACAGGATTGAACGGGAGTTATTCCCTGATCCTCCGATGATGATCGTCAAGGGCCATGTGATTTCCAGGGGTGTTTCAGAAGAACTGGACGAGTTGCGCGACCTGGCTTTTTCCGGAAAAGATTTCCTTCAAAAAATGCAGGAGCGTGAGATTCTGGCAACAGGAATTACCTCCCTGAAGATTGCGTTCAATAATGTTTTCGGTTATTATATTGAAGTTCGGAATGTTCATAAGGATAAGGTCCCAGAAACCTGGATTCGCAAGCAGACCCTGGTGAGTGCCGAACGTTACATCACGGAGGAGTTAAAAAACTACGAATCGAAAATTTTGGGTGCGGAGGAGAAAATTCTCGCTATAGAGACCCGGTTGTATGGTGAACTTGTCTCTGCCCTCACTGAATATATCCAGGCTATTCAGTTGAATGCGTCAATCTTGGCTCAGATAGACTGTCTTCTCTCGTTTGCAACGGTTGCCATGGAGCATAAATATCACCGGCCGGAGATCAATGAATCTCAGGTCATTGATATTAAGGATGGAAGGCACCCGGTAATTGAACAGTCACTCCCGATCGGAGAAAAGTATATTACAAACGATGTATATCTCGATAATGACGAGCAGCAGATCATCATTATTACCGGGCCTAATATGGCCGGAAAGTCGGCTTTGTTGCGCCAGACTGCCCTGATTGTCCTCATGGCTCAGATGGGATCGTTCGTTCCGGCAGAAGCTGCCAGGATCGGATTTGTGGATAAGATTTTCACCAGGGTAGGGGCGTCGGATAATATTTCACTCGGAGAATCGACATTTATGGTGGAGATGAACGAGGCTGCCAGTATTTTGAATAATATGTCAGACCGGAGTCTGATTTTGCTGGATGAGTTAGGTCGCGGAACGAGCACCTACGATGGCATATCGATTGCGTGGTCGATTGTGGAATATATTCATGAACATCCCAAAGGGAAGGCGAAAACCCTGTTTGCCACTCATTATCACGAATTGAATGAGATGGAGAAGTCGTTTGGCCGGGTACGCAATTTTAATGTCACGGTTAAGGAGGTAGGAAATAAAGTGATTTTTCTGCGAAAGCTTATCCGGGGCGGAAGTAACCACAGTTTTGGGATCCATGTTGCCCAGATGGCAGGTATGCCTAAAAGTGTGGTGAATAGGGCAGGGGAGATATTGAAACAGCTTGAGTTGGCTAACCGCAAAGAGTTGCCCGCGAAAAGGGTCAAGGACCTGGCGGAAATGCGTGAAGGTTTTCAGCTGAGTTTCTTCCAGTTAGACGACCCTGTCCTGAAACAGATCAGGGACGAAATCAAGAATATGGATGTCAACAACCTCACACCTATGGAGGCGCTGAATAAACTGAATGACATTCAGAAAATTATCGGGAAATAAAGTCCGGCTTTTATTTTAGTCCGGGTGCGATTTGGAGTCGCGCCCCGACTAAACCTTGAATCATAAAAAACCCCGGACTCAGTTTTGAATCCGGGGTTAGTTTAAGTTGGCGGCGGCCTACTCTCCCACTTTACGCAGTACCATCGGCGCTGTCGGGCTTAACTTCTCTGTTCGGAATGGGAAGAGGTGGAACCCCGACGCTATAGCCACCTAAATCTTTGGTGTTGAGACATTATTTCTAATATCTCTGCATTCAGCTAATCAGCAATAAAATTTTCGTTGTTGTAAAGACGCCATTAATGGCGTCTCTACACGCATGAACGTATATTTTAAATTCGTCAACATCTGGAAGAAACTCATTTTAAGAAAAATGTGCATTAAATACTATCCCGGCCCTGGAAAGTTACGGGCAATTAGTACCACTCGGCTTTGACATTACTGCCTTTACACCTGTGGCCTATCAACGTCATCGTCTTTAACGACCCTTAAAGGAAACCTCATCTTGAGGGGAGCTTCGCGCTTAGATGCTTTCAGCGCTTATCTCTGCCATACTTAGCTACCCAGCGGTGCTCCTGGCGGAACAACTGGTGCACCAGAGGTATGTCCAACGCGGTCCTCTCGTACTAGTGTCAGGTCCTCTCAAGTTTCCTACGCCCACAACAGATAGGGACCGAACTGTCTCACGACGTTCTGAACCCAGCTCGCGTGCCACTTTAATCGGCGAACAGCCGAACCCTTGGGACCTTCTCCAGCCCCAGGATGTGACGAGCCGACATCGAGGTGCCAAACCGCTCCGTCGATATGAGCTCTTGGGAGCGATCAGCCTGTTATCCCCGGAGTACCTTTTATCCTTTGAGCGATGTCCCTTCCATGCGGAAACACCGGATCACTATGCCCAACTTTCGTCCCTGTTCGACTTGTTTGTCTCACAGTCAAGCACCCTTATGCCATTACACTCTTCTGGCGGTTACCAATCGCCATGAGGGTACCTTTGGGAGCCTCCGTTACTCTTTTGGAGGCGACCACCCCAGTCAAACTACCCACCACACAATGTCTCCGTCGGTTGACGGATTAGGCCCCAGGCAAGCAAAGGGACGTATTTCAAGGATGGCTCCACGGATCCTGGCGAACCCGCTTCATAGCCTCCGTCCTATCCTACACATCACTTACCCAGAACCAATGTGAAGTTGCAGTAAAGGTTCACGGGGTCTTTCCGTCCCGTTGCGGGTAAGCGGCATCTTCACCGCTACTACAATTTCACCGAGCTCATGGCTGAGACAGTATCCAGATCGTTACACCATTCGTGCAGGTCGGAACTTACCCGACAAGGAATTTCGCTACCTTAGGACCGTTATAGTTACGGCCGCCGTTTACCGGGGCTTCAATTCAATGCTTCTCTTGCGATAACATCCCCTCTTAACCTTCCGGCACCGGGCAGGTGTCAGGCCATATACATCATCTTCCGATTTAGCATAGCCCTGTGTTTTTGATAAACAGTCGCCTGGACCAATTTTCTGCGTCCCACATCACTGTGGGAGCCCCTTCTCCCGAAGTTACGGGGCGATTTTGCCTAGTTCCTTAGCCATGATTCACTCGAGCGCCTCAGGATTCTCTCCTTGACTACCTGTGTCGGTTTGTGGTACGGGTCTAAAGTACCTATCGCTTAGCGGATTTTCTTGGAAGCCCTTAGGATCACTATCCGATTGCCCGAAGGCTCTCGGTACTATCGGGTTTCGGCTCAAGAAGCGGATTTTCCTACCTCTCTCAAAACCTAGGCCCTTCAACGTGCTATTCCGTCAGCACGCGGATCTTTCATCACTCCGTCCCCACATCGCAGTACTTCAAAGTACCGGAATATTAACCGGTTTGCCATCGACATCACCTTTCGGCTTAGCCTTAGGTCCCGACTGACCCTGATCCGATTAGCGTTGATCAGGAAACCTTAGTCTATCGGCGAGGGGGTTACTCTCCCCCTTT
>Ga0364907_10170_pt3 | contig 21951 bp, 20 predicted proteins | sample ExccelJu500002D3_2_FD_206960 | JGI IMG/M metagenome (GOLD analysis project Ga0364907, IMG submission 206960) | Enriched cells from Trout Bog Lake Hypolimnion, Wisconsin, USA - BchlTB.July02.5000.02.D3 | ecosystem: Environmental > Aquatic > Freshwater > Lake > Hypolimnion/Profundal zone | place...
TCACTGCAACCAAATTCTTTTGCTAGTCTAGTCATGGGTAATTCCCATGCTTTATCAAACAACTCTTTTCTAGTGGTAGTTTTCATACTTATCTCCGAAATAAGCTCAAGAGATAAGAGTAGTGCAAATTAACGAAAATACTGTTGTAGTGATAATTCTATTTAGAGAAATAAAAAATACAGGCCAAAGCCACATATAAGGCAGCAAAACAGATTGGCACCCAATTTTCAAGATGGCTCAATGGTTTATATTTTCTTCCGTTTTGGCCTTTACCAAGCAGTTCCCACTCCTCCTCAAAAAGGGAGATGGGAAGCCTATCTTCGACTTCTCCGATAAGTTTAAATTTTGCTGAATTTAAATTCTTATATGAGCTGATAATGTTCCACCAAATAAAGCAGAGCATAAGTACTGCTAAAAATGGAACTAGGCCTACGAGGGATTTCGGAAGAAGCCCATCTTTGAGTAAAACGACAAAAGCCGTAATTAGAGCAGTATGCACGCTTACAAAAAATGAGTTTGCCAACATCCTTCTGGCGCTAACCCTGTCTGCCATCTCAACATAAAGTCTATATTGTTCAAATAAATGATCCTCATACTGCTCGCCATAGGATGATTTATCACACCTATCAATAACTTTTTTATTTTGCATGCTAGCGTTTACCGTCAATTAATAGTTTCAAGTTTTCCCAGGTCCATTTATAAAGCTTATCGTCAGATTTTGCTGATTTTGGTCTTGTGATGGTCCCCTCTGAATGCCCTGACAGTAAAAAGTATGGCTTTTTCTTTTCTTGGGTAATCTCAAGCTCTGCATTTACGCCATGGGCTATATGAGTATGCTCGCCGCATAAAATAATGACGACATCCACATTATCCAATCTGCGTGATACTTTATTTTTCCAGTCTCCAGTCAGATGTTCTTTAACCGAGGCATCAGAAAATTCGAAAGGGCTATCAGGATTTTTGGCTTGACCCGCCAATAGTAATTTAATGCCTGAGTCATGGTCATAATCAAAACTGATAAAGACTCTTTTTTTGCTCATCTAAATTCTCCTTAAAAATTATTGCCTCAATATTGAATATTCGTCTTGATAGTGACCTACCTTTTTACATACGACTGAATGTATTTCATTCTTCTTGAGGCTTCAAGTTCAGAGACAACAATATTGGCGTTAGCAAGGATCTGAGCCATTGGCTCCTGAGACATTGCTTTGTCTGGAAGGTAAGGGTTTCCATTTTTGTCCCTTAGCCGGAACTTTGGTAATCCTAGAATTTTTGCGCAATCTACAAATGCACCAACTACAAAAAAGGGCTCAAAAGCTGCTCCGGAGCTAGGGTAAGCGGCAATCTGGGCTGGCAAAAGAATAGTCATTATTAAGGCGCCTATAAGCATGGTGTGTCTATTGATGGGTTATTGGGCTATTGTTTCAGGCTACAGGCTCATACAATGAGCTTGTAGATTCTGATAATTCAATGGGTATATCGCAAAGAGGTATTTATGAGTTCGATGGAGCGGCTTCACCGTATTAAGTACATGATTCAAACGCGTAAATGCGTCCCTAAATCCACCTTTCTTGAAGAGCTTGAAATCTCCCAGGCTACCTTTAAGCGAGATTTGGAGTATTTGCGTGATCGGATGAATGCCTCAATCATTTATGACCGTTATGAAAATGGCTATAAATTTGAAAATGAAGATCAGGGTAATAAAGTAGAGCTGCCCGGTTTATGGTTTAGTCAAGAAGAGGCGACCGCGTTGGTGCTCATGCAGCACTTGCTTTCATCATTAGATCAAGGCGGATTGATCGGCCCCCACATTGCGCCATTAACTAATTTGATTGATGGCATTCTTGGACAGGCCGAAACCCCGGCCAAAGAGCTTCGTAAGCGCTTAAGGGTATTTGGGATGGCGGCGCGCAAAAGTCCGATTAGTCACTTTTCTGAAATTGGTAGCGCCTTGCTCAATCGAGAGCGATTACATATTGCGTATTACTCTAGAAGTTCTGATGAGACAACTGATCGAGAAATATCCCCTCAGCGTTTAATTTACTACCGTGATAATTGGTACCTCGATGCCTATTGCCATATGCGTAAAGAGCTGAGGAGCTTTTCGGTAGATGGTATTCGCTCTGCTGCATTAACAAATAAGAAGGCAGATGATATTTCTGAGAAGACGCTCCAGGAAAATTTTGCTCAGAGTTATGGCATCTTTTCAGGCAAGGCAACCAAAAGAGCGAAGCTACGGTTTACTCCTGAGCGAGCACGCTGGGTCTCTTCCGAGCAGTGGCATGGTCAACAAGAGGGCTATTTTGATAAAGATGGTTATTACACCTTAGAGTTTGATTACAACCAAGATCCAGAGTTACTAATGGATATTCTCAAGCATGGCTCTGAGGTTGAGGTAATTGGTCCTGCGACTCTTAGAAATAAAGTTGCTACTGAATTGAAAAAAGCTGCCCAAAAGTATTAAGGCGCCTTAGCCATTAAATCATCAAATATTTTCTCTAGCTTTGAATTGGTGCCCCGTAGGCCTGCCACTACGGCCAATGCCCAGGCAAAGTACTCTTGACGACGCTCTAGGGGCCAATCCTTTGGTGGTGAACAGAGCATATCCCGGAGATTGCAGATCTTATCCGCTAGCTTGACTAGCTTTGCTTCAATAGAGGAGTGAGATGCATGTTCAATCTGCTGCAACTTACGCTCCGCTTTTGGCAAACTCTTATCAGTAACTTCAATAACGATTGAGGCAATCTTACTTCCAAATTCCTTTTTGAGCTCTTCCTCGGAAGTTTGTGTATCTTCAATCGTGTCGTGCAGCAATGCCGCAATCAATACATCTTCGTTAGCGATATCACCTTCATTAGCTAATACGTTTGCCAATGCAATAGGATGATTGATGTATGGCGAAGCATCTGCATCTTTTCTGCGTTGATCGCGATGCTTTTCAGCTGCAAATGCTACGGCTCTAATGAGGTTATTCGCCATGGAGTGCTTTCTAAATGAATAATCATCATTTTATTCTGCATATCAACTGATTCATGCCCTGTTAGCCACCGTGTTTCGTTTTTGCCTGTGCAGGGAGCGCACACTAGAAAACAGATATTCACTAAAGAACATGAATAGACCAATCAGAAAAGATTGGGCTAAAGCCGGATCAGAGCCTTGTTCTAGGCCGTAGAAACTAATCAGCATTACGAAACCACCAAAAATCTTCATCATTTGAAATTTCTCCCGAAGTTGTTTTTATGAGATTAATTAATGACAGGCTCATGGTATGAGCCTATGAAAAATTAACCTGGATTCAGGCTTAAAAAGGAGAAATCATGAAATTTCTAATAATGGTATTTATTCTGGCTCAGGCGGTACTATTAGTTAGGGGTGCCGGAGCACAGGTCACTAGCTGGGATAGCAGTCCGATGAACTTCCAAAATAACCCTATGAACTACAACAACAGCCCCATGAATTACAACAATAGTCCAATGAACTATCAAAATAGTCCCATGAACTACAACTCAACTAATGGGGTGTATGACAACACCGGCAATCGAATCGGGTATGAGGTGCAATCGCCCCAAGGTGTTACTAATATCTTTGATAACAACGGCAATCGTGTTGGTTACTCTCCTAGCAAGAAGCAATAAGGATTCATCATGAAAAAATTATTTATATTGGGTTTCGCTGTAATGCCGGGATTGGTTCTGGCACAAGCTATTTATGGACCGCAAGGGCAGTACCAGGGTTATTCACAAACATCGCCTAGTGGTGTGACTAATGTGTATAACGCCACCGGACAGAATGTGCAGTCTTTCCAGACGGATAACGGGCAAACCAATCTTTATTCACCCCAAGGTCAGTACCAGGGCACTACAACAGCTCCGATAATAACCGTACCTAATTCAACGATTAATGTGCCGCGTCAGGCGCCACAGGCCCCTACTGTGAGGGGTTGGTAATGTATATATTGACGATTACCAGATATATGCAAAAGGTCGCCAAGACAAATCCTCCCGGGGAATTACAAGCTTGATCTATAAACAAAGCTGAGCGGGGGTATATTCGTGCTGGAAAATATAAGAGCCCTCGATAAAATGCGACACTAATGGCTGTAGATTAATGGGCAAGAAATGACAAAGCTAACGTTATCCAAACTAGAAACACGCCTAATGGCCGCTGCTGATATCTTGCGCGGCAAAATGGATGCATCAGAGTACAAGACCTACATTTTTGGGATGTTATTTTTAAAGCGTTTAAATGACCAGTTTGCGGCTAAACGCAAGTCATTAATTGCTGAAAACGCAAAAGGCAATCTTTCTCCGAAACTCCAGGCTGAACGTCTTGAGCGCGCTGAATTCTATGCCCCACAATTTTTTGTGCCAAAAGAGGCTAGATGGTCATATGACTTAGAGAATGGCGGAAAGTCCGGAATTCTATATTCGACTGAAGATGTTGGCACGGTATTAAATAAAGCGCTAGCGGCAATAGAAGAGGCTAATCCAGAACAGTTGGGCGGCGTCTTAACCGCCTCAATTAATTTCAATATTACGGGCGGCAATGACAAGAAGCGCCTGATGGATGACCAAAAACTGCGCGATTTGATTGGTGAGTTTGATAAGGTTGATTTACAAGATGACAACCTAGATTTTCCTGATGTACTCGGCGCCGCATACGAATATCTTATTAAGTATTTTGCTGATTCTGCGGGTAAAAAAGGTGGTGAGTTCTATACGCCATCCGAGGTTGTTCGCTTACTCGTTCAACTGTTGGAGCCAGTTGAAAAAATGCACATATATGATCCAACAGTTGGGTCTGGTGGTATGTTGATTCAAACGGCAAATTATGTAGAAGAAAAGGGTGGGGATAAAAATACCCTTTTACTTGCTGGCCAAGAGGACAATTCAGCAACTTGGGCTATTTGCAAAATGAATATGATTTTGCATGGCATTGTTAACTCCGATATTCGTAATGGCGATACATTAAAGGAGCCCTTGCACCTTAATTCGAGTGGTGGGCTTAAAACATTTGACAGGGTTTTAGCCAATCCCCCATTTTCTATGAAGGCCCCTGGTGATGCTGAAGTTCAATTGCCTGGCCGCTTTGATGTATTCATTCCCAAGGGTTCTAAAAAAGCTGACTTTATGTTTTTGCAGCATATGGTTGCCTCATTAAATGACCAGGGCAAAGCCGCGGTAATCATGCCTCACGGCGTTTTATTTAGGGGCAGTCAAGAAAAAGAATATAGAAGAATCCTTTTAAACAAGGGGTATCTTGAAGCTGTTATAGGTTTACCAATGGGCCTATTTTATGGAACTGGTATTCCCGCATGTGTGCTTGTTATTAATAAACAAGACATAGCAAAGCGTAGATCAGTTCTATTCATCAATGCTGACAGAGATTTTAAAGAGGGCAAGAATCAGAATTCTTTGCGCCCTGAAGATATTGAAAAGATTGCCCATGTGTTTAATAAGCGTATTGAGCAACCCGGCTATTCAAGAATTGTTCCGGTTAATGAATTGGCAGCAGAAGACTACAACCTTAGTATTCGACGCTATGTAGACAATACCCCATCCCCGGAGCGACAAGACGTCAGGGCCCACGTTCATGGCGGTGTGCCTCAGCTTGAAATAGATGAACTTCAAGCTGGTGCTCTCAAGCACTATCAAGGTCTAATTGAGCTCTTTGTTAGGAAAGATAAACCTGGCTATCAACAATTCACAGAATTAGCTAGAAATAAAGAGGTAATTAAAACTGCGGTCGAGTCTTTTTCTGGCATTCAAGATATTGAGGCTAAATATAAGAATACTCTTGAGTCTTGGTTCAAAAAGGCGGCAACTAAGATTGATGAAATTGCCAAGCAAGGAAAATCATCGGCATATGAGCTTCGTCGTCAATTTTCAAATGAGCTGCTAAAAACATTAAAACCTCTTGAGGTCTTAGATGAGTTTCAGATTTTGGGTTCGTATGCAGACTTTTCTAAAGTTATTACAGACGATCTGGCATCCATAGCGGCGGGCGGTTACGACAATCGCCTGGTGCCAGACAATGAGATTCTTGCCACAACAAGACCAGATATTCTCGAAATAACAAGGGAAATGACATATCGCATTGCGGAGCTGGAGGCTATCTTCCAAGAACTTAAAGAGGCAGAAGAAGATGATGTTGAGCCTCGCGACTCTGGAGTCCTTCCCAAATCCTTATTAGATGAGCTTAAAGAAGTGAAAAAAGATTTAGATAAATCTTTTAAGGTGGCTAAAAAAGCAAAGGATGCGGTCAAGATGGCTATCATTCAAAAGCAGCTTGATGAAATCAAGCCTCAGTTGGATGGACATCTTGCGCTTGAGAAGGAATTGAAGGACCTCAAGAAGAATATTAAAGAGTTTAATCTCTCTAAAGAAAAGCTCATCGAGGAATTGCGTGCGAATGTTACACCTCAGCAGGCTCGCGAAAACGTGCTTAAGCGGTGGGAAAGCGCCTTAGTAGAGGCCTATTTTTTGCGACTAAGAGCGGCAAAGAATGTTGCAGAGCAAGCCCTTTTAAATTTACAAAATAAGTACTCCGTGACCCTACGAGATATTGAGGAGAGTCGTAATTCTGAGGCTAAAAAGTTGACTCAATTCTTAAGAGAGTTGGGTTATGAGTGATCTTTCAAGCATAATTTCCAAAGTTGTTGGTGGCGGGACTCCGTCTAGAGCTATTGACTCTTACTGGAACGGCGTAATTCCATGGGCCTCAGTAAAGGATATTTCTAGTTCTCAAAGATACTTATCTGGTACTGAGGAACATATTTCACCTGAGGGCCTTAAATCTAGCGCGTGCACACTGATTCCTGCGGGGGTCCCAATTGTAGCTACAAGAATGGCTGTTGGTGCCGTAACTATCCCAACAATTCCTACGGGAATTAATCAAGACTTAAAAGGGCTGTTCCTGCGTCCTAATGTAGAACCTGTTTTTGTACGATATTTAATTTCGCATTTACAAGAAAAGATTTCATCAGTTTCGGTTGGCTCTACAGTAAAAGGGATTAACGTACAAGATTTTCTTAAGATTGAAATTCCGGAGACACCATGCCTTGATTCGCAAAAGAAGATCGTATCAATCCTCACTTCAATTGATGAGCAGATTGAATTAACTGAGAAATTGATCGAGAAGAAAAAAGATATAAAAAAAGGAATTATCCTAGATCTAATCTCTTCAAAGGATCACGATACCCCTATCGGTGATGTTGCTGATATTCTTGATAGTCTTCGAATTCCTGTTAATGATGAGGAGCGTCAGAGACGTGGGGGCGATGTTCCTTACTATGGAGCAAATGGTCTCCAAGGCTATATAGATAGGCCGTTATTTAATGAGCCATTGATTCTGATTGCTGAAGATGGAGGTAATTTTGAGCAATTTGTTGAGCGGCCAATTGCTTACAGAATTTCGGGGCCATCTTGGGTTAATAATCACGCTCATATTCTTAGGGCCAAGAATTACAACCAAGACTATCTGTTTTACGCCCTCGAGCATATGAATATATTGAGCTTGATTAGCGGTGGAACCCGAGCTAAATTAAATCAGAGCGAATTAAAGAAAATAAAAATCCCTTCTGTTGACGCAAAAGAGCAGGAGCGTGTGGCTAATTTAATAAATCTGATTGTTGGGGAATTAAGTAAATTATCAGCATTAAAGGACAAATTAAGATCTCAAAAGCGAGGCTTAATGCAGGACCTACTCATGGGTACAGTGAGAATTAATTAAATGTGGGTTTACGATGGCAATTTTTCAAGAAATTGAAGAGCGAATTTTAGCGGTAAAAACCATCTCTTCGGAAATCAAGGAGCGGTTATCTGACGATTTATTTATTAGTAGGCTTGAATATTTGCTGGATATTCTAAGTACTGCAGATGAGAACCTCACCCCTCCTTCTGTATTGGATCAGCTAAACACTCAGTTGGTAAATGTCCAGAATCAAATCAATAGCTTTAAGTCGAATGATGATGTTAATCAATTGAACAGTGCAAAAACAAATCTATTTAATGCCATGGATTGGTCAACTAAATTAGTTATCGTTCCCGTCAGTGAAGGAAAAAAATATATATCCTCCATTCAAAGATATGCCAACGAGTCAATTGGTAATTTGAAAGTAAAAGTTTCAGCACTAGAGGTTGAGTTAGCGCAAGTTAAGCTCGAAAATTCTCAACTAATTGAGAAATTTTCAAATTTGTTCAATGTTCATATGATGGGTGATGGCAAGGAGTCTAAGGGTTGGGTGCAAGACTTTAGTGACTTCTTAAAGGAAAAAGAGTTGGTATTCCAAAAAGAACTTTTTGGTGACCAGGATGGGAAAGGTGGCTGGGTAAGTCAGGCTGCATTAGTTCAAGATGAGCTGGAATCCATATTAGATGATGGTCGGAATTTGGGTCGAATTATTGATGTTGAAGAATTTTCCAAGCAAGAACGAAAAAATAGACAGCTCAACTTCTTGGAAAGAATAAAAGAGAAGTGCAATCTAATTTTGAGCAAAATTGGCCTAGGGGCTAGCATTGGTGGTTATCAGAGGAGGGCAAATCAAGAGTCGGCAATGAGTTACTTTTGGACGATTGTTTTGTTGGGCTGCTTCTTCTTTGTAGTTTGTATAAATGGTGATCTGGTGCACCTATACGAGCAGAAATATATTCAAGAGCATTTTTGGGAATTTATAGGCTTTAGAACCTTGCTGGTGAGTCCGTTTATTGCCTTCATGACATTTGCGGGATTTAAAGCTAAAAATCATAGAAAAATGGAGCTTACATACAGGCAGTTTGAGTTAGAGCTGGCTGCATTTGAGCCAAACCTTAAGGGGCTGGATGAGAATGTTAGGGCTTATGCCAAGCTTGCATTTGTTCAAAAGATTTTTGGGAGGGGTGACATTTCAAGTTCTAAGGACGCTGATGGCGCTAATTCGCTTGAGGAACTGACTGGATTCATAGATGGGACTACAAAGGTAATTTCATCTATTAAGGAAAAAATTAGGTGAAATGAATGTCCGAATACACTGAAGTTGAAAAGCCACTCTTAAAACAGTTAGAAACTCTTGGTTGGGAAGTTATTGATCAGGGGGAGGGCATTCCTGAGGATCCGACAAAGAGTCTTCGTGAGACATTTCGTCAGTTTTATTTACCCGAAGTACTTGCTAGAAAGTTAAAGGATTTAAACCCTTGGATGAACTCGACCCAGCTGGAGACCTGGGCAAAAAAAGTTATATCCATAACTGAGCACTCCCTAATAGATAGGAATGAAAGAGCTTATGAGTGGCTTATAGCGCCACCTATGGAGCGAGATGAATCAACTCGTGAAGATAAACCAGTTCGTTTAGTAGATTTTAAAGATGTTAATAAGAATGAATTTATTGCCATTAACCAATTCAGACTTGAAGTACCGGGGGCAACCAAAGGAATACGCCCCGATACTGTTCTCTTTATTAATGGCCTAGCATTTGTCGTTATAGAGTCTAAACAGCCAATTGCTGGAACAAATCCGGTCGAAGATGCTATTGAGCAAATATTGCGCTACTCAAATCAACGTTCCGCTGATAAGGCGGGGCTTAAAGAAGGCTGCGAGGATTTATTCCTCTACAACGCATTCAATATTGCAACTTGTCGAGAAAATGCAATGTTTGGCACGGTTTGCGCAACCAGCAGGCATTATTACAAGTGGACCGACCCCTATCCGCTAGAAAAAGATGGCATGAATGCGCAAGAAGTTATTGTGCAATCCATGTGTGAACCTGCGCGTCTACTTGACTTGATTGAAAATTTTTCAGCAGTTATTGAGGAGGATGATTTTAAGTTCAGGGTGGTCTCAAGACATCAACAGTATCGTGCAGTAATGAAGGCTATAGATCGACTTAGAGTTGAAAAAGGGGTAGATAGAAGCGGCATCTTTTGGCATACGACTGGTTCTGGAAAATCTATAACTATGATGTTTTTGGTCAGAAAGCTGCGCAAGCTTGACGACTTAAAAGATTTTAAGATAATCATTGTTGTAGATCGCACGGATTTGGAGGATCAACTCGTCAATACTGCAAAAGTGGCCCATGAGACGGTTACTAATGTTTCATCCAAAAATGAATTAGACAAACTCTCGACGCCAACACCAAATTTGAACCTGCTTATGGTTCATAAATTTGGTGATAACAAAACTCATCAAGGCATTCGCTCCACTCTGGGTCTTCCCGAGGTTTCAAACTATCAAGCTTTTGGTGAAATTAACACTTCTGACCGCATCATTGTGATTGTGGATGAGGCCCATAGAACTCAGAACTCAAGTCTTGGAAACAATTTAGTCTCAGCATTCCCAAATGCCGTTAGATATGGGTTTACTGGCACACCATTAGTTGGCAAGACTAGAAGAACAACAAGTCGATTTGGTTCTTATTTGGATGTTTATACGCCTCGTGAGTCGATTGAAGATGGAACAACTGTCCCGCTGAAATATGTTGGAAAAACTGTAAATTCCTCTGTTGCAGCCCGTATTGGGCTCAAAAAAGATTTTGAAAACCTTGTTTCCGGTCTGGATAACGCAACCAGAAATCGAATTGTTCAGAAATACGGCAACATGGATGCCTATCTCGAGGCTCCAGAGAGAATTTCAGAAATAGCTAAAGATATTGTTGAGCATTATGTGGAATCAATATTCCCCAATAGGTTTAAAGCTCAAATCATTACGTCATCCAAGTTGGCTGCCCACAACTACCGAGTAGCTATTGATGTAGCAATTCAAGAAAAAGCGGAAGAGCTAGCCAATCAAGGAGAGATTCAGAAATCCGGGGAAGTTGCTAAATTATTATCTGCTGTGGTTGTGTCCTCCGACGGTACGAATGAAGATGCTCGCATCCTTACTGAGCGCCAACGCTCGCGCGAAATGAATGCGATTGATAGTTTTAAGAAGAAATTTAATCCGGAAAAGCCGGAGACATACTTAGCATTCTTAATTGTTTGTGACATGCTGACAACGGGCTTCGACGCTCCAATTGAGCAGGTCCTTTATTTAGATAAAAATCTCAAAGAGCACACCTTATTGCAAGCGATCGCACGTGCTAACCGCGTTATGGAGGGCAAGACTTATGGACTGGTGGTAGATTACATAGGTGTTTTAGCCAATCTGTCTGAGGCGTTAGCAATGTATGAGGATGAGGCTAAGCAAGATATTATGGAGGGCATTCAGAGCGTAGAGTCTGATGTACCCTTAGCCCAATCACGCCTAAATCTCATTATTCAGTTCTTCAATAGAAAAAATGTTCAAGGCGTTCTTGAGTTTTTGACTCAGAACGATAGCATCATCGATGCACAATCAGTACAAGAGCTGATGATTCAATCTTTAGAGGTCAAATCTGATAGAGACGGATTCAATGTTCTGGCTAGAAATTTCTTTCAATCTGTCGACTTATTAATGCCCAGTGCTGTAGCTCAGCAGTTTATGCCTGCAACAAGGCGCTTGGGTACAGTTATTGCCCTTGCTCGTGAGCGTTATAGGGAGGAAATGACATCAATTACCTGGGCTGGAGCCAAAGTTAAGGAGCTGATTGATAAGCACATCCGCTCAGAGGGCGTCGAGGTCGCTATTGAGCCTGTAGATATTCTTTCGGACGCTTTTACAGAACAATTGGAGCGACAGCCGGGGAAAGGTGCCCAAGCGGCAACCATGAAGCATGCCATCACACATCGCGCTCGCATTGGAATTGATAGTGACCCTGGTTTTTATAAGCCGCTATTGGAAAAAGTTGAAGAGCTGATTAGCAAATACAACGAAAATTGGGATGAGCTGATCAAAAATTTTGAAGATTTAATTGAGCAAATACGCCAACATGAGCAGAACGTTTTATCTGGTCAGGTTGATCCAATTGATGCTGCTTTAGCAATGGAGATGGGTGTGAATTTGGCTGAAGCCACTCCAGAGAAGCAGGCAGAATTTACAGATATCAAAAATCGTCTTACCGAAATTACTAAATCTGTTGCAGGATTTCAGGCTGACCCGTCTGCAAATAGCATGTTCCGCAAGGAAATCGTAGCTAAAGCGTGTGACAACCTCGCAGAAGCTGGTTTGATTGATAGTTTTGAGCAAGGTGAAAAATTGGTTTACCAGTTCTTAAAGTTCCATGTCCAAAGAAAAACTTAATCAAGCTCTTGTATTTGAAGACTTTTCGGCTACTTTGAAGCGTAGTAAGCGGAAGGACGTTGAGATTCAAATTAAGGCTGATAACTCTGTAGTTGTATTTGCCCCTCTTGCCACAAAAGTAGATGAGGTAAGGTCATTAGTTAATCAACGGCTGCAATGGATTCAATCTAAACGACTAGCCCGTTCTTTAACCCTGCAAAAAAACAAGAAAGAGTACGTACCAGGGGAGTCGTTCCTTTTATTTGGCGACAACTATTCTCTTGAGATTAAAAATCATGGAAAGCAGTCCAATCTTGTTTATGACGGCAAAAGATTTCAGTTAAAGCCACAAGCCACTAAAAAGGGTGAAAAGTGGTTTGTTTCTTTTTATAAGAAAGCAGCTAAGGAATCTCTTATCCCAAGGGCTGAGAGCCTGGCCAAAAAACTTGGCTACAAAGCAAGTGAAATTCGCGTGATGGAATTGGGTGCCAGATGGGGATCTTGCTCTACCGCCAAGCGTATTAACCTGAATTGGCGGCTTGCAATGCTGCCCAAGCATATTGCTGATTACGTCATTATTCACGAGTTAACACATATCGAGTCTACAGGGCATAACGATAATTTTTGGAGAAAAGTGGAGATAGCAATGCCAAAGTATCGGGATGCTGAGCGTTGGTTGTCCAAAAATGGTCACAAAGTAGTTTTATAAGTTAAAGAATATGAAAGCCAGTGAAAATAAATTCCTAAAGTTTTTGCAAACAGACATGCAATGTCTGATCCCCTTGTACCAAAGAACCTATAGCTGGACAGAATCTCAGTGTGACGACCTTTGGGTTGACATCATCAATGCTGGTTCAAATGAGGCTATCAAGTCTCACTTCGTGGGCTCAGTTGTTTATGTGCAAGACGGTATTTATCAGGCTTCAGCTACGCCTCAGCTATCAGTCATTGACGGTCAACAGCGCTTAACAACTGCAACTCTCATTCTTTTGGCGCTAGCAGCTACCATCGACAAGTGCGGTGGGACACTCCAGTTGAATGAGGTGGAATCTATCAGCGCTAAGAAGATTCGCAATTTATACATTTGCAATCCGAATGAAGATGGGCCTCTTTTCTATAAGTTAATTCTCACCCAATCTGATAGGACTACCCTTTTAGCCTTGGTAAACGGCGAAAAGGTTCCTGAAGAATATTCAAAACGTGTCCTTGAGAATTACGAATTTTTCCTTGAGCGGTTAGAGCAAGCTAACCTTGTTGATGTATATAAAGGGTTGCAAAAGCTAATGATTGTTGACATCTCCTTAGATCGGGGTAATGACAATCCACAGTTAATTTTTGAGAGCCTAAATTCAACGGGGCTGAAGTTAAGTCAAGCAGACTTAATTCGTAATTACGTATTAATGGACTTGCCGCCAGACCATCAATCAAAGATTTATCGCGAATTCTGGTTTCCGATTGAAAAACGCTTTGGCCATGCTGAATACACTAAGCTATTTGACCGATTCATGCGTGATTACCTAACTTTGAAGTTAGGTCGCATCCCCAATATCGACGCCGTTTACCAAGAATTTAAGGTTTTCTCTTTAGAGAAAGATATTGATTCTCTGGTTAAAGATATCGACCAGTATTCCCAATACTTTGTGAATATGGCCCTAGAGAAGGAGTCTAAGACTGAGCTCCTCAAGCGTTTTGTTAATTTGAATGAGCTCAAGGTGGATGTTGTGTATCCATTCTTGCTGGATGTCTACTCTGATTACGCCAAAGAAGTAATCGACCTAGAAACATTTAAGGAAATTTTGGATATTTTAGAAAGCTACGTCTTTAGGCGTGCCATCTGTGAGATTCCAACTAATGCCTTAAACAAAACGTTTGCTACGCTTTATAAGGAAATCGATACATCTGATTACCTGGGTTCAGTTAAAGCTGCCTTAATGCTTAAAGATGCTGCAAGGCGCTACCCCTCTGATGATGAATTCATTAGAAAGTTCCAGGAGAAGGATGTATATAACTTCAGGAGTAAAAACTATCTCTTGACTCGTCTTGAGAACTCAAAGCATTCAAAAGAGCCGATAAACGTAGGCGATTACACGATTGAACATATCTTGCCTCAGAACAGCAATTTAAGTGATTCATGGAGGGCTGATATCGGGGAATCCTGGAAAGAAGTTCAGGCCAAGTACTTACATACCATTGGTAATTTGACTTTGACTGGATATAACTCCGAATTAAGTGATCGACCATTTAAGGAAAAGCAGTCAATCTCTGGCGGATTTAAGTCAAGCAACTTGTTCTTAAATAAAGGGTTAGGGGAGTTAAATTCATGGAATGAGGCGGCAATAACTTCGAGGGCTTCAGAGCTATCTAAGCTAGCCTCTAAAGTTTGGACTTATCCTGCAATAAATGAATCTACGCTTGAGTCTTATCGCAATAAAAAGACTCAAAAGAAAGAGGTTGTTGAATACTCTTTAGATAGCTATGAATACCTTAAAGGTGACATGCTAAATTTATTTAAGCAGCTTGAAGTATCGATAAAAGCAATAGATCCATCTATTTCAGAAGAAAATAAGAAGCTCTATATAGCCTTTAAGACAGATTCGAACTTTGTAGATGTTGTGCCACAAAAGAGTCGCTTGCGCTTATCTCTAAACGTAGACTTAGGCGATATTAAAGATCCGCAAAATCTTTGCGAGGATGTTAGCGGCAAGGGTCGTTGGGGTAACGGAAATACCCAGTTAGGCATTTCTAAGCCTGAGGATATTGAGTACGCTATGTACATCATCAAGCAAGCCTACGAAGCTTCTTTATAAGGGTTGATTTGGGTACACATTGAAGGCTTCAAGCACTTCATTTTGCCCGTGTGGGGCCGATAGCCAAAATGACCATTTTCATCTTGATTTTTTCCGATCAAGAAAGTTGCCCCAGAATGTAACAATATCAGTTGAGCCCAATTTAGCCATGCGTTCGTCAAATTCTAATTCTAGGTAGGCATTGCTCAATTTCTTAATTCTATTTCTCAGCACTCTGTTAGAAATTAATGCTTCCTGCCGTTCTTCAAAAGTTTTATTGCTATAGCTCGAGATTTCTATGAGGGTCTCACGATTAAAGGTTTTCTGAATCAACTCACCAATTACCGCCTGATGATCCAAGGCTTTAGTAAGGATATTGTCGTTGAGGACTTGTGTGGGAGCATCCCCTAGATCAGTCATGCAAAAGTTGCAAAATAATAAAGAGGGAATGCGAAAGAACCCACTGAAATCCCTCATCTTTCTCAAATGACTCAAATTAATCTTTTTCTTACATTGATGACAGCAATTTCTCAATTCCACTTGATGTATTGGGCATATTCGCGTTATGGATAGTCTCCATGAAGATCTGAAGAAGGGGGTAGCATCCGATTTTAGGCAATGTGGACAAAATTGATAGAGTGGTTTTTCTAAAAATTGATGCCTGCTTAAAAATACGAACTTAGGTTCAGAAAGAATTGACCTTTCAGGAAGTTTTAAATGTAACAAGGAATCTACATCGACACCTGTAATACCCCTAATGCGTTCGAGATCTAAATGGATTACGCCAAGATCTACTAAATGGGAGGGCTGCTTAATGCCCATTGCCTCTAGGAGTTTAGGAAGCGGAATTTCAGTTGCTAGGGATGTGCGCGCAATCCAAGAGCTGAAAACTTCAAATTCCTCAATTGCCGGTACCCCATATATGCGTTCATATTGTGGTATCCAGCTCCCTCCAAGTTTTTCAAGTTCCTTTATGGCTTTAGATTCAAGCTGACCAATGGGAGATAGAGGCTTCACCATGTTGCGTCCAGCTCCATTTGTCTGGTAGATAGCGTGCTTTGATTTCGGGTGTCAAATTGGCGCCAAACTTTTCTTATGTGCTGCTCATAAGCAGTGCGAACATAAAACAGTTCGTCAGTGGTAATTTCGGATTGCAAGTACGATTGTGCGGGACCAAAAAGACGCTCAATCAGAGAGGCGCTACTCTTGGATGGTTGGCGCATTGACAGTTTAGATAGCCGATTTCCGAGATTGTGGGGCCACTGATGCAAAAGTTCGATGGCTTGGTTGATCATTTGATCCGCCTCATCAATGATTAATATTTTTCTGCCATGCCCGGGGCCGTAGCTCCCTAAGTTAAATATGCAGTGACCTAGGAACCACAGGGTTTTGCATAGACCATCCAAGGATAGATTGGTCAGTCTATCTATCTCCCTATCCGCAAGAAGACCCCTAGTTGGCGAAGTTTCTTGATTAAACCGATGATCTATCAGGCTGGCTATAAAAATAGAGCTAGGAGATGCGGTATGGGATTGAGATTCCTTTAAAGGGTAGCCGCATCCGCAATATTCTATAAATCGACGATTCCACTTAAGGCGCTTTCCGCAGCCACCGCAACTATCTATTAAAGAGGTTTTATGGGTAGGACATGCGGTATAAAAAGTCAGGGACCAAGACCCACGTAAATAATTGGATTCTCCTAAGCATTTTGGGCAAACCTTGGAATATCTGCTGGCTAAGAATGCTGATTTTGTAATGAGCTCGCCGTTAATTTGCCAAATATATTCCCCTCCCATTCGAGAAACTTCAATACCAGAAAGTTGCGAGAGTTCTGCAACAGAATTAAGGCAATAGTTGGCTATCTTTGGTATATCTTGCATGCGAATTTCTTTACTATCTTCGCAAATAAGCTCTAGTAAATTGGCGGGACCCCCTTTTAAGTAGTTTGCATGAACCACTCTTATTAAAAATCCATGACCGTCTTCCCCTGGATAGGGTTGCACTCGATGAAATAGCCTATCCATGGTTAGGCTCAAACGGATTGTGTCTGCTTTGCCCAAAGGTCTTTTGGCAGGCTTGGTAAAGGTGACCTTCAGCGCTGGGTGATTTAGCTTCAGCTGCAAACCAGACTGCTTGAGCAATAAAGTCTTTTACATCTCGAATATTGCCTTCTGTAATGAGGTGTATTTTTGAGGCATATCTCTCAAGATTGGATCTTTCTGGCAAAGGAATAGCATCATCAATTGCGCTGAGCACATCTTCAAACTCAGGGCCATTGCTAAAACACTTCAATAGGAATACTCCCTTCCAGCGAGTTCGCACTTGAGAATCAATATCCAATATTTTTTGCAGGCCTGGCGTCCCGGAAAAAATAAAAGCAACATTTGATGAGTTATAAATATCTTTTATGAGATCTCCAACCTTTCCTCCAATCCGATCTGCTACCCGTGTTGCTAATACATTTAGCCAGAGATGTTGAGCCTCATCACAAATGATTGCTATTGTCTTGGCGGCAACAAGTGCGGCAAGCAAGATTTTTTGCAGATCCGCTATGCTGCGGTCGTTCAAAAGAGCCATGTTTTGTCCTAATTGCTTTAACAATGTTCGCAAGAAATCTCTTTGGGTTGGCTGAGCTGAAAACGAAACTTTAATAATTGGGCATATTCGTGCATGGATTGTTTCTTGGGGTGCATATTTTTTCATGATTTGCTCTAGCAAGAAGCTCTTGCCGCAGCCACCATCTCCTAGGAACCAGGCTCCACCAGGGCGCTCGCCCCCTTCTTTTGACCGCAATAATAGGTGATCAGCGAATTCCATTGCCTCCTTAAATTGATCGTGAGCAATGGGAACATTTCGGACGAATTTATGCATTTCCCATGAATTATGTCGAGCCATTATCTGTTCGCGTAATCGCTCCGCAGTAATTTCTTCGCGTACTTCGGGGGTAATGGTTGCAAATAAGTGCCCTGTATTAAAGTCAGTGGAATTCATCATGCACCCCACGCCAATTTTTTGCGGACATATGCTGGAAATTGAATAACCTCTGAAGGAGATTCTTCGGTACCAACATGTTGATCAGCAAATACATTGTTGATTGACTTATTTTTTCCTTCAATCACTGAGTTAGAGTTGACTCCGGCTAGCCTTGCTGCTTCAGAACGACGAAATTTATTTTGGCCTGTTATGGAGTCTTCTACAGCTTTATCAACCTTTCTTCGAGTTTTCATTAGCTCATTGATTGCATTTTTCTTATTAAGCTTTATTCCACCCTCTTTTCTCAAATATCGATGCTGATATTCACTGAGGCCACTGCTGTATTCCGGTCTCGTAGATTGAACCTCGAAATATTCATCTGTGATTGGGTTTTTCACTTGAACGGATCCAAGATCTTCTCGATTGATGACAAACTCAACTTTCTGACCTTTCCCAATAGCCCTCATCAGTTCACTGAGTTCATCGCTAGCATAATTAATCCATTTGTATCTAAGGCCCTCATTAGTGAGCGTCCCCTCAACATGTTTTCCCACCATGATGTCGATATCATCGAGATTGGCTGCATAGCGTGGAGGTGCAATTTTTATCCCGCCATTCCACAGATCAAGCGGGGTTGCTTGATTGTCATCGTTGGGAAGTATGTTATGGAAATCACAAACCCAAAGATGCATTAAGTATGTGAAGGTGGAAATTTTTATTACCGAATCTACTTCGGGATCGTAATCCCCTCGTTTTAGTAAGCTTGGAAATGTTCTTCCAGGCAAGGTCTCAAATAGAGTCTCATTAATAGTTCCAAAGAATCGCTCTATGGATGCTTTATGCCATGGAGCTCTCGTTGCGCAATACTCATAATGGGCGCCTGTCCTTTCAACCATTCTTCGGCATTGTTCGGCAATATAGTCGCTCCCTCTATCAAATTCGTAATATTGGGAAAACCCAAATGAAGGCCATGGATTTTTTATGTCAGGCCATTTTTTTTGAACATCAAGATGTGCTGTTAAAGAGTGTTTAAAGCAATTTGCAATACTTTCAATCCCGGTTTTTTGGAAGGAGAATGAGAAGCCAATAATGATTCCTGAGTAGCGATCCTTCATGGTTGTTAACCAAGGTCTACCAAGGCACAAGTGCAATTCATCATCCACAACCATAATGTCTAGGAGAGTATGGTCAACCTCAATGACATCTAGCGGGTACTCCGAAGGAAGGTGGCCCTTAATCATTCGAAAATGATTATCGGCATATTGTTTCCCATGTCTTGCAACCATGACATCATATTTATTTTTTACCTTGATGCGTTCATAGAAGGTACGATCCGAGACAATAGCTAGTAGTGGCTTGTTTGTTAGGGCTCGACTATTATTTTCAAGCTCTAGCGCCTCTAGATATCCTCGGTAGGCGCTTGCAATTCCAGGTCTAGTTTTGACTAGGTATTTGGCCTCAATTTGATCTTGCATAAATTGCTCGCTTTCGCGATCAATTCCTTTTTTTCTCCGCCTATACGAATTCATTGATATAAGAGAGTGCATCCTTTGGTTTGACTCATCGAATTTATGCCACCATCTGTGAATCGAAGTTGGGCTCGGAGGATTCTTATCAAAAATTTCTTGAGCTATTTCTTTAATCGCTTCTAGAAGGTATTTTTTCTTACCCCGCGTAAACTTTCTTTTTATCAGCCCTGAGATGTAGAGGCTTTTCCTAAGCGTATTTGCCCGATTTTTTTCTGAGAGATTATCAAGAAACTCGCTTGGTTTAATTTGCTCAACCTCTCCAAAAGTGATGATTTCTTTATCTGATGAGAAGCTTTTTATGATTTTTAGTTTTTTGGAAACGTATTCTTCCCAGAATTGATTTTCTGCGATGGAGATAATTTCCCCCGTCTCAAGATCTGCAAATTCAATCGCATTACCAATATGGGAAGTTAATCTGAGCTCCTCCCCGATTCGTGATATCACCAGACCAGGCTCAAGTAGGAAGCTATTCATACCTCTCCCTCCTCATCATTCTCTTTTTTTGCAGGAGGATTGCTACCAATAGCCTCATCTCGGCGTTCCCAAGATTTTCGAGTGGGGCGCTTAGATTTTTGGACACCATCAAGAGGCGTTGGCTGAGAAAATCCGCATATAACTCTAAATGGGTTTGGCGGATGATCGTACTGTCGCCCAATCTTCGCAAGTGATATGAGCCGTTTATCTTCGGGCCGATAACCCAAAGCCAATTTTTCCAAAAAATCACCATGTTGACCTGAGGCAAGAATTGTTTCAATTGAGAGTCCCTTGAATGGCTTGTTTGGCAGACTTACTTTGGCTTGATCATCTAGTAATGCATTCCAATCGATACACAGCTTTCTTTTCGCGATTAGGGTGTAGATATCGACTAACTCAACTTCAGCTTTTGCCATCAACTCATGGATTGGGATGCCCGCATTAGTAGAAGATAGAATGACCTCAACTTTCAGATAGGCATCCTCACGGATGTTGCTTGTTACATACCTGAAGAGCAACTTAACTGTTTTGAATCGTGGACATTCTTCTAGTTGTGTGTCGACTAAAAATCGAAACCTCTTCTTTGGCTTTAAGTGGTTTGCGATATCAATGTATTTGGACAGAGATTCTTCAATCACTAGGTGCCTAAGGCTTTTGACCTCTAGCAGTAATTCAGAGCAATCTGTAAGAACTACTAAGTAGTCGGGGGTGTAGCGGCGCTTGATCCCTTGGGAGTCCATATATTCTTCGGTAAATGGTTGTGAAGCAATCGAGATCACATCCGAACACAGCGCAAGTGTTGAGACGCTAAACCTCTCCAGGTAGGATTCCCATTGAGCGGGGAGGGGGGTTAGACCTCTGATGAATGCTCCGCCTGTAGTTCTCCAGGGGGAAGACTTAATTAGATCTTTGGCCTCCGAATGATTTTTAACTTTTTTTCTAAATCGGCCTTTGGGCTTAAGAGGTTGTACTTTTTTCATGAATTTTCTCATGAGGGGCTATTAATTACATTCAAATGAATATAATTTGTGTCGGCGCCTCAAAATTTAGGTTGCAAAAGGCTTGACCTAGCGTTTTAAATTCGAGAAAATAAACATACCAATAGTTTTGTCTCAAATAAAAAAGCTTGACCAGATAGCCTGAGAGGGTGAATCTGGTTTTTTTATGGGCTCATTTTGTTTTCCTTGTGTCCTAATAGCTCTAGCTATTTAGTTTTGAACTGCTTGCTAATTTGTTGCTATCTGTATATCATTGCGAATATGAATAAATCAATTATCTTTAATTAAGGCTAAAAAAATAGCCTATAAATAGTTAAAAATATTCAAAATCACATATTTTATCACTGTATGAACACCGCCCCAGATTTTTCCTCTAAGTTAGGTGAGCGAATTCGCGAAGAGCGTAAGCGTTTGGCTCTTACTCAGGCAGAGTTTGCGGAGCGAGTTGGGGTGAAGGTATTGGCGCAAGGCGCCTATGAAAGCGGGCGAAGAGAGCCGAGGGCCTCATACTTTGACTTAGCTTCCAAGATTGGCGCTGACGCGGTTTACTTGGTAACAGGCAATAGGCATTTAGCTAGCCCTTCGCAAATTGATTTGCGCAAAGCCGAGATGGAAGCCTTTAGGGCTTTAGATGATGAGATGCTCAATAAGTATGGTTCGCTCCTTGACGGGAAAGAGCGATATTTTGTATTTGATGCTTTGCGGGATCGACTACTTCTATCTAGATAGGCTTCTGCCTATTGCACAAGTTGGCTGTAAAAACGCAAATATCAGCTTATTTCCTTCCTTTCTAGTTTGATGGCTTGGAAACCCTTATTCTTAAAGGGTGTAGCTTGGAGTATTGTGTTTCTCGCAGCTTAAGTTGGAACTTTGTATTTCAGTAAAATCAATCACTTGCAGAAAATCCCGCAGATAAAAATTTCGGATTCTAAATTTAAATCTGACCGTTGATTTCAAAATTATCAATAAGTAGTAAATTTGCTCAAAATTTGGATTATTAGTCGCCTGGAGAGGCTGGAGCCATATAGCTATTGAGGGTTGAGTACCAATTTAAGTTGCGAAAGTCCCAGGTTAGGCTGCGAG
>Ga0364907_10211_pt2 | contig 21764 bp, 4 predicted proteins | sample ExccelJu500002D3_2_FD_206960 | JGI IMG/M metagenome (GOLD analysis project Ga0364907, IMG submission 206960) | Enriched cells from Trout Bog Lake Hypolimnion, Wisconsin, USA - BchlTB.July02.5000.02.D3 | ecosystem: Environmental > Aquatic > Freshwater > Lake > Hypolimnion/Profundal zone | place...
TTCATCGAAGATGGCAACACAACGGCAACTCCGTTGAATGGGGTGTTGGACCTCTTTGGCTCAGCGGCCCAAGGCCTTGTCACCACGGGCAGCGGTAATACTGTCACCTTCTCAAACCTCAATTGGACGACAGTTCAAAAAGGGGTCGGCAGGCTCGCGACTGCACAGGAAGTGCAGGGCGGAACCGTCACTAACGCCGTGATTACCCCATCGAGTGTTTTCTATCTTTTAAACACGCTTTCGTTCATCGAAGATGGCAACACAACGGCAACTCCGTTGAATGGGGTGTTGGACCTCTTTGGCTCAGCGGCCCAAGGCCTTGTCACCACGGGCAGCGGCAATACTGTCACCTTCTCCAATCTCAGTTGGACAACGTCTCAAAAAGGAGTTGGGCGGTTGTCGACGAGTCAGGAAGTTATTGGAGGGACTTCGACGACTACGGTGATCACACCGGCGGATCTAACGACAAGGGGAGTGTTGGTATGGCAAACCATCACGGTTGGCACCAACCTTGTGGCCAATAATGGCTATGTTTGCCAAGGTACGGCTAGTATTTTGGTAACGACTCTCCCAACAACGGCGGCTCAGTATTCATTGATCGAGTTATTGAACAATGGATCAACGGCTTCGGGGTTTCAAATTGCTCAAAATGCGAACCAGATCATCAAGTTTGGCGATTTGTCATCGACCACGGGCTCGGGATCAATTGTAACCAATGCGCAGGGCGATGCGATTAGATTGATTTGCACCCAGGCGAATACCGTTTGGAACGTATTGTCCAGTATGGGCAATTTCACGATTAATTAATTAAAAAGTGCTGGAGGTGGAGATTTAAGGACTCTTCCTTGAAGGAAGAAGATTCTTTCGCCGCTTAATGATGAGGGAATTGCATTGCTCGCAAAGCGAGTATTGGAGTTCCCTCATGGTATAAGAGCCTTTCCTTCGAGAGGATATGTGAATCGTTACGACCGTATAAATATTCCAAAAATTGAACGCAAATGATAGCGCGGTAAGCGGCGAAGCCGCACCGCCTCCTTAGGCGGCGGAGGAATCTCCTCCTTTCAGGGAGGAGTTCTTCAATAGGAGGATTACTAGTAGGGGGGAAGATAATAAAAAAATAGAAGAAGCATTTCAGTTATGGCACTATACAACACCGTCCTAAATAATCGATTCCTCGACATCGCTGTTCTCGGAACCACAACCAAAACATCAACGGCTCAATTAGCTGTCACTCCATCGATCGGCCCAGGAAGCGGCATTACATCAGCCTTGTTGGTCAATCCGGCCTATTCCCTCTCTTCGGGCACTGTCTTCGGAGAGCAGATCACCCCCCAATTTAGCCCGGGAGCGGGAAATACCCACGACGCCGTCTATGGCCTTTACGTCGGACAGACGATTACACCTGCCTATTCCGGCCTGATTACCAACCTGATCGGTTTGGGGATTAGCGGACCGGTCGTCAACTCGTTTACCCTCACGAATTCCTACTCTCTCTTTATTACGAACGCTTCCGGTACCGTGACGAATAACTATACCGCGATTCTCGGCAACAGTGTCGGCATTCCACGAGTGGGAGTCGGAACGTTTTCGCCGGCATATCCGCTGGATGCCGCAGGCACGATCAATACCAACCGGGTTTATACCGGCGCGACATCGGGCAATAATCAGCTTTTTCAGCTAGCTCAAGGATATAACCAGGCAGGCTTATGCAGCGGAGTTGTCGGCACTCACAAGTCGATGAGTCAAAATACCACCAACTATTTTGATACCGCCTTGTTAAACAGTGCCAGCAAAGGATTTTACGGCGGCGTTTTCGACGGACGTTTTATCTATTGCGTTCCTGACAACAACAGTCTTTCCGGTTTGATCACGCGCTATGACTCAGTATTTTCTTTTTCGGATCCCGTCAGCTATACCTGTTTTGATACCACAGCGGTGTCTGCGGGCAGCCTGGGATTCCGCGGTGGCGTTTTCGATCAGAGATATGTCTATTTCGTCCCTAGCGCAGGAACCGTGACGCGTTATGATACGATGTCGCCCTTTTGGTCTACTTGCAGCTATACCTGTTTTGATTTTACGACTCTTTTGGGAAGCCGGATCGGCTATCAGGGCGCAGTATATGATGGCCGCTATATTTATTTTGTGCCAAACAATGAAGGCGCTTTTTTCCATGGCACCGCCGTCCGCTACGACACGACGCTTTCTTTTACCGCTGCCGGAAGCTATACCAGCTTCGACATGAGGCAGATATCTCCAAACGGCGCGGGATTTACCGGCGGCGTTTATGACGGCCGCTACGTCTATTATGTTCCCTACAGGACGAATAACGGTTTTTCCGGCACGGCGCTACGCTACGATACGACGCTATCCTTCACAGCAACAGCGAGCTACACCTGTTTTGACCTAACAACCGTTTCTTCTGATTGCGCGGGATTTCACGGAGCTGTTTTCGATGGCCGTTTCATCTATTTCGCGCCCTATCAAAATGGTACAGGCTATTTTGGAAGAATCGCACGCTACGACACTCTCTTTTCGTTCACATCCACCGGCAGCTATACAACATTCGATACGACGACTGTTTCGTCAGCCAGTCGCGGCTTTTTCGGAGCCGTTTTCGACGGAAGATATATCTATTTTGTTCCATCATATCTCGGGGGAAGCGACTATTCCGGCACAGTCACCAGGTTCGATACGACGCTATCGTTTTTCATGACAAGCAGTTATCGGGTCTTTGACACATCTGCGGGAAATTCCCAGAGCAAAGGGTTTATCGGCGCCGTATTCGATGGCCGTTACATATTTCTTATGCCGCATGGAGCGGCAAGCGCCAGCGGAGAGATCACACGCCTCGACACCTATCCCGGAGAAAAGGCGACATCCATGGCTGTCAGCCAGGCGCCCAGCGGCTTGGCAGTCGGAACCTACGCCAATCTCTTCGCTCCGCCCGGAGGACTCATCGTCAGCGGCAATGTCGGTGTCAATCAGACATTTGCGAACTATGAGCTCGACGTCAACGGAACCATCAATGCAGTGATTTCGGTGAACGTATCGAGCTTTTTTGGATTTCTCGGCTCGACCGCCGACAACCAGCATATCAATGTTTCTCAAGGCTACGTTCAGGGCGGGTTTGGGAGCGGTAGCGCCGGGACGAATAAAACGCCTAGCCTGAATACCACCGAGTTTTATGATTTGACCCAGGGCGGGACGCTGCCGTTAGCCGGATATGCCGGAGGAGTGTTCGATGGTCGCTATATTTATTTTGTTCCCTATCTCAATAATGGCAATTCAAATGGCACTGTTGTCCGATACGATACGCTTTTTCCTTTTAACGTGCCGCTCAGCTATCGGTCTTTTAATTTGACGCAACTCAATGCCAGCGCTGTACAGTTTGTCGGGGGGCTCTACGATGGACGCTACATCTACTTTATTCCATATGGCCTCAGTTTCAATCATAACTTCGTTCAGTATGATACAACGCTCAGCTTTACCGCACTTGGCAGTTATTCGATTTTTGATGTCTCTGTCTTTGGAATTACCAGCTTGCAAGGATTTGGGGGCGGGGCATTCGATGGCCGTTATATTTATTTGGCGCCAACCTGGAATGGAGGGGTCGGCGGCCAATTAATCAATACGACGATTGTGCGATATGATTCGACTCTTCCATTTATTGCCCTATCGAGCTACTCGACCTTCAATACTGGAACAATCGATCCGGCTCAGACTTCGTTTTTCGGCGCCACATTCGATGGACGATATATATATTTTATACCTTATATCGCTCAAAATGTTCCATCCGGTTCCGTAACGCGGTACGATACTACTCTGCCATTTAGCAGACCAGCCAGCTATTCCATTTTCAATCTGATGGCCATTAACTCGATATGCAAGCAGTACTATGGGGGGGGCTATTCGATGGGCGGTATGTCTATTATATCCCGAATTCCTTCAATAAATTGATTAATACTCTGTTAATTCGATACGACACTTATTTGCCATTCATGTCACTAAGCAGCTATACAGCCTTCAATCTGTTGTTAGTGGATCCGACAAATACTTACCAGGCGGGCGGCGTGTTTGATGGTCGATACATTTATTTTGGACATTTCGGGCAACCTCCCACTTTGGGCAGTACAATTATTCGATATGACACGACGATGCCATTCAACTCGCCCAGCAGCTATACCTGTTTAGGGATCGGACAAGCGATCAATTATCGAGGCGTCGTAACGGATGGCCGTTATGTATATTTTGTGCCATCTGACAATACCAATTCAAACAGCTCGGGGACGATCGTCCGCATTGACGCATATCCCGGGCCGCAGGCCACAGCGATGATCGCCAGCCAGGCGCCCAACGGTTTCGCAATTGGCTCCTATGCAGGAAATATAACGCCGTATGCCGGACAAAACGCTCCGCTTTACGGCAACCTGATCGTTGGCGGCCAGGTCGGCGTCAATACCTTGTCTCCTCGATTCGACATGGATGTTAGCGGCACGATCAATGTGTCGCAAACGTTTCTAACGGGGCTGCTCGGATCTACGATCGACAACCAGAATATCAATCTCGCCGAGGGAAATAACCAGGGAGGTTTAGGTGGCGGCAGCGTGGGTACGAATAAGCCGCTTAGCCTTGCCACTACAGCATTTTATGATTTGACCCAAGGCGGCACCCAGCCGTTGTCCTCATTTGGCGGAGGAGTGTTCGATGGGCGCTATATCTATTTTGTCCCCAGTGCAGGAACCGTGGCTCGTTATGACACTTCTCTTCCGTTCAGCTCTTCGGGCAGTTATAACGCCTATAATTTAACGAAACTCAACTCCCTTGCGCAGGGTTTCTGGGGAGGTCTTTATGATGGACAATATGTCTATTTCCTCCCTGTCGGAAATTCGTCTATAGCACCGGTGATTGTTCAATACAACTCGGCCCTCCCGTTCAATAGCGCAGCCAGCTATACCGTTTTTGCCCTTACATCGATTGGCGTGCCGAGCAATGCAGGATTTGGCGGCGGAGTTTTCGACGGGCGCTATATTTATCTGTCGCCGGCTACAGGCAATATTCTCAACCCCAACAGTTCAACAATCGTTCGATATGATACGACGGGCTCATTTAATGCCACAGGAAGCTATTCCACTTTCAATATTCGAACGATCGCTACCGGCCTGACGGAATATTTCGGCGCTGTCTACGATGGGCGGTATGTCTATTTCATGCCTTATCTTTCTACTTTGGGAACCGATTCCGGCTCGATCATGCGCTACGATACGACGCTGCCATTCAGCGCGGCGAGCAGCTACCTGGTTTATCAGTTGCAGTCCGTTTCAGAGGGAGCCTATGGATATTTTGGAGGTATTTTTGATGGACGCTATGTCTATTTGATCCCTACAGGAGGGCCATTGTTTGCCCGCTATGATACGATGCAGCCATTTCAGTCCGCGGGCAGCTATACAACCTTTGCAATACAGTCTTTGATAGATTTGTCAAATGCAGGAGGCTACACCGGAGGCGTTTTTGACGGCCGCTATATTTACATGGGGCAGTTAAACTTCTTTGGCAACGACTCTCGAGGATCTACGATCGTCCGGTATGACACCACGCTGCCATTTGCCGCACCAAGCAGCTATACATGCATCGGCACAGGACAAACCCTGTCTTATAGGGGAGCGGTATTCGATGGCCAGTATGTTTATTTTGTACCCGCATCCACCGGTTCGGGAACCATTGTCCGCATCGACGCCTATCCCGGGCCGCAAGCCACGGCGATGGCCGCCTATCAGGCGCCAAACGGCTTTGTCGTGGGCGATTACGTCGGCACGGCAGCTCCTTTGGGCGGCAGTTTGCTCGTCAGCGACAATCTGGGCATCGGAACGAACAATCCGCAGTACACCCTTGATGTCAACGGAACTATTCAAACCATTGCCATCACGCCGATCAATTCCCAGCCTGTATATGCCAACGGCGCTACAACCCGCAATCAGCTCATTACGCTCGCAGAAGGGTATAACCAAGGCTTTGGCAGCGGCAGCGTTGGCACGAACAAACAGATGAGCGTCAATGCAAGCGCCGCTTTTGATCTGACGGCGAGCGCCGGTCCGATTGGATATGTCGGGGCTGTTTTCGACGGCCGCTATGTTTATCTGGTTCCGGGGAATGCTGTTTTTGGCGCATCGCCCAACTCTTCAACCTTGACTCGCTACGACACCACTCTGCCTTTATCAAATATTAATAGTTATACATGTTTCGATTTAACGAGGATCGATCCGTCATGCAAAGGATATCTTGGCGGCGTCTATGATGGCCGCTACGTCTATTTAACACCCCAAAACACGGCTACCATCACGCGTTATGATACGTTTCAGAATTTCAATGCGGCGAGCAGCTACACAAGCTATGATTTACTGAATATCGGGGTAAGCGGAACCTTAAATGGCGCAACATTTGATGGCCAATATATTTACTTTACAGCGCTCACAGCCGTCCTCACTCGCTATGACACCACTCTTCCAATAAATTCCCCGGACAGCTACCTCACAAAACTTTTGCCTCCGTTCACGATAGGAAATTTTAACAAATATTCTTTTCAAGGCTGCATATATGATGGACGCTATATCTACCTCGCGCCGACGCGAAACGTTATTTTAAACTCCACGATCGTTCGATATGATACGACCCTTCCCTTTATAGGAAACACTTCCAGCTATACAGGGTTCGATCTAAAGACGCTTTCTTCCAATGTCGGGGGAGTCGGCGCCGGAACATTCGATGGCCGATATGTTTATTTCATGTCCAATTTCGGGCTTAATTTTTCGCTAGATTCGAGCACCATTGTTCGATACGATACCCAGCAAAACTTCAATTTGCCCAGCAGTTACACCATCTTTAATACCCTGCAAGTATATCCAACACCTATAATCTTTAACGGCGCCGTATTTGATGGCCGCTATATATATTTTCTTCCGATGTTCACATCGGCCGCATCAGTAGTGATTCGATATGATACGACGCTGGGATTTAATATAGTCAGCAGCTACACAGCCCTGAATACGGCGAGCATTAACTCACTAAGCCTCGGCTTTTTTGGAGGCGTATTCGATGGCCGCTATGTTTATCTGGCGCCGTATACAACTTCGACATTGACTCGTCTCGACACATATCCCGGGCCTCAGGCGACAGCGATAGCGGCCAGCCAGGCACCTAACGGACTTGCAGTAGGAACTTATGCGGGAGCGGCAGCCGCTAACGGAAACCTGATTATCAGCGGCAATTTTGGGATCGGCACCGCAACGCCGACGTTTTCCTTGCAGCTCGGAGTCGGCGCGTCAGCGAAACCCGGCGCAGGCGGCCTTTGGTCAACCACATCGGATGTCCGCATCAAGACGAATATTCAGGATGTCTCAGGTTCGTTGAACATGATCCGGCAATTGCGTCCCCGCAAATACCGGTTCCGTCTCGAATACGCGAAAGATATTCAGATTGACCCGCATGCTTTTTATTATGGCTTTGTGGCTGATGAAGTTGAGGGTGTCGTCGATGGCTGCGTCTCGACGAGCGATATTCATTGTTATGGCGGCAAGGGCAGCCAGGCGGCCTCACCCGAACCTCTGCCTGATTTAATGAATCTGAAAACATTAAACATCCACAACATTCTCGTTCATAGCATCCAGGCGATCAAAGAGCTGGCGGATCGGTCAGATCAATTGAAAGAACAGATCGACGATTTGTAAAAACAGACTGCTGAATACATTTAAGAAATTATTAAGTTTAACAATCATTACTTTTAAATAAGAAATAATATGCCAGGATCAAACAACGCATTAAATAATACCATCCTTGATATAGCCAGATTTGGAACAACGTCTCGAGTATCCACGTCGCAGGTAGCGATAGTTCCGTCGATTAGCGCGGCAGGGGTATCTACAGGGCTACTCGTCAATCCGATTTTCAGTGCCTCGTCTGCAACTGTCTACGCTCAAATAGTGGCTCCGGCGTTTAATCCGCCGGCAGGAGGGAATTATAATGCCGCTTTCGGCCTTTCCATCGCTCCCGCGGTTGGCCCGGGGAGGATTACAAACGCTTATGGTCTTAGAATTTCCTCAGTGAGCGCGCAATCGAACACGATTGCGAACGCGGCGTCGCTTTTTGTTGCCAATGCCAGCGGCTCCGGATCCATTCTCAATAATTATACGGCTATTTTGGGAACCGATTCGAGCGCTCTTGTCGGAATAGGAGATACGTCTCCCAGGCAAACGCTATCGGTCGCCGGCGCTGCGAGCGCGTTTCAGGTGATCGGCGCGAGCCTAGGAACAACGGACAACAATCAACTGGTTAACCTGGCGGAGGGCTATAACCAGGGAGGGCTCGGCGGCGGCAGCGCCGGTACGAATAAGCAGATGAGCCTCAATACCACCCAGTTTTTTGATTTGACGGCGGGAGGGACTCTTTCGATACCGGGATTTTCATCAGGGATTTGCGACGGCCGCTACATCTATTTCGTTCCGGTCCGAAGCGAGGGCACTGTCGCTGTCGGCAATATCATTATCAACAATCTCTCCGGAACCATTGCCCGCTATGATACGACGCTTCCGTTTACCAATGCCGGCAGCTACACTCTTTTCGATTTAACGCAAGTCAGCACTCAGGCCCAGGGTTTTTGGGGCGCCCTGTTCGATGGACGATATGTCTATCTCACACCCGAAACCTATTTATCGAACCCCGTTCCCCTCTTCGTTCGATATGACACGAGCTTTTCATTCAACGCACCGAGCAGTTATACCATTTTCAATCTGATGGCGGTTGGTTCCGGCGCCGCCGGGTATGCCGGAGGGGCATTCGACGGCCGCTATCTTTATTTGGCGCCCTCTTATGGCGGCGGCTATGTACTCAATAGCACAACGATCGTTCGATATGATACGACGCTTTCGTTTACTGTGGCCGCGAGCTATTCGGTCTTCAATACCTTAACGATCGAACCGAGCGGCACCGCAGGGTTCGGCGCCGTATACGACGGGCGGTATGTCTATTTCGTGCCCTATCTCAATAAACAGATCAGAGGTTCCACCACAGTTATCCGATATGACACCACGCTGTCATTTAGCTCGGGGGGAAGCTACAGCCTGTTCAATATGAACCAGGCTCAAGTCGGTTTTTCTTCGCCATATTATGGAGGCCTTTTCGATGGCCGATATGTCTATTATTGTCCGACGGATTATGGCGCTTTCCTTGCGCCCACAAGAATGGTTCCGTTAGCGCGTTATGATACGCTGCGGCCCTTCGATTCTCCGAGCAGCTATACCGCCTTTAATCTCCGCTCAATCGACCCGTCGAATCGGGGAACGAACCTTGGCGGCGTGTTCGATGGCCGCTATCTTTATATCGCTCATGCGGATCAGCCGCCCTCTCGCGGCTCTACGATCGTTCGATATGATACGACTCAGGAGTTCCATTCGATCAGCAGCTATACCTGCTTGGGTATCGGAAACGCCATCAGCTTCAGGGGCGCTCTGTTCGATGGCCGCTATGTTTATTTCCTGCCGTCGGACAACGGATATCAGGAAATGTCCGGGACGGTTGTCCGAATTGACGCTTATCCGGGGCCGCTGGCGACGGCATTTGCCGCCAATCAGGCTCCGAACGGCTTGGCTATTGGCCGCTATGCCGGAATGAGTGCTGCGAATTCCAACACCTTGCTTGTCAGCGGGAATGTCGGCATCAATACATCCAATCCTCAATATACTCTGGATGTCGAGGGAACCATCCGTGCGCAGTTTATTATCGCGCAGCTTGACACTACGACGTCGATTCACGCGTTAACAACCAATAATCAGATGGTTAACCTCGAAGAGGGATATAACCAGTCGGGTTTTGGAAGCGGTATTGCCGGCCTAAATAAAACGATGAGCGCGAATACAATTAATTTTCTGGATACCACCGCTCTGAGCGACGGCAGCCGGGATTTTACCGGAGCGCTATTCGATGGCATTTATGTATATTTTGTGCCCGGGCAAATCGATGGCGTCCCATCTGGAACGGTCTCTTGTTATGATACCAGGCTACCCTTTGCGTCGATCAGCAGCTACGCATGTTTTGATTTGAGTAAAGTTAATAGCAATTGCGTCGGTTTTTGGGGCGCTCTATATGATGAGCGCTACGTCTATTTTATTCCTTACAGCTCCGGAGTTGTCGCCCGTTACGACACGACGCAGCTATTCAGCGCAACGGCCAGCTATACGGCCTTCGATACCGCGGCGCTCAGCACTTATAGTCAGGGATTCATCGGCGGCGTATTTGATGGCCGGTATATCTATTTTTCGCCGAATAATGTGAACGGCATCAACTCAGGCACGGTGACGCGCTATGATACGGAAAGCTCCTTTACCGCAATCGGCAGCTATTCCTGTTTCGACCTGGCCACGGTCAACTCAAATAATCTGGGGTTTGTCGGCGCAGCATTCGATGGCCGCTATGTCTATTTCGTGCCAAACAACAGCAATACCTCCGGCATTGTCGTTCAGTACGATACATCTAAGCCATTTGGGGGAGCGAGCAGCTATACGATCTTCGATCTGACGGACATCAATACGAACTGCGTCGGATTTTATAATGCAGTGTTCGATGGCGCCTACGTTTATTTCGTACCCAACAAAGGAGGGACGAGCGGCTTGGCTGTGCGCTTTGACACCACGCAGCCATTCACATCGATTCTTGCCTACCAGACCTTTGATACTGCTGCGGTCTCTTCTCAGAGCCTGGGATTTGCCGGTGCGGCATTCGATAACCGCTATGTCTATTTCATTCCCGGCCAGCCCAACTCCGGAGAAATCACGCGATATGATACGACGCTTCCATTCAATAATGTTTCCAGCTACTCGTTTATCGATACGGCCGCGATCAATTCCAACAGCGTTCAGTTCATGGGCGCCGCTTACGATGGCCGCTATCTCTTTTTAGCACCCGCCGCAAATGGCCAGATCACCCGCGTGGACGCCTATCCCGGCCAGCAAGCCACTGCGATGGTCGCGAATGCAGCACCAAACGGCTTTGCTGTCGGCTCTTTCGCCGGAGCGGGCAGCCCCAATAACGCTTCCTATGCGAACTCTTTGATCGTCGGCGGCAATATCGGCGTCAATACGCCCTATCCTGCCAATCAGCTGGAAGTGGTCGGAACCGTCAGCGCCACAAATCTGCTGGTCAACAACTTTTTCCCGAAAAGCGGAACGTACAATAGCCAGATAGCAGCTCTGTCTCAGGGATATAATCAGGGAGGATTCGGAGGCGGCAGCGTTGGCACGGATATACCGCTAAGCGCCAATACGACGTCTTTATTCGACATGGCAAGGGTTAATTCTTTCGCCACGGGTTTTAGCGGCGCCGTATTCGATGGCCGTTTTATCTATTATGTGCCGTTTAACTATGGCGTCGTGCTGCGCTATGATACGATGAATCTCATGACAGCTTCGAGCAGTTACGGTGCGTTTGATTTGACCACGATCAACTCGAGTGCTCACGGTTTTTATGGAGCTGTATTTGATGGCCAGTATGTCTATTATGTTCCGGCCTACGATGGTCCCGCTTTCACTTCGGGAACTATTGTGCGTTATGATACAAACCAGGATTTTTATACTCCGGCCAGCTATTCAGTCTTTGACACCAAGGCGGTTTCTTCCAATGCTTGCGGATTTTGGGGTGCGGTATATGATGGGCGCTATATTTATTATATCCCGACTTATCCAACCCATGCCACGATTGTCCGTTACGATACCCAGCTGTCCTTTGCAGTCTCTTCCAGCTATTCCACTTTCAACGCACGGACTGTAAACGCAAATGATTTTTGCTTCTCGGGAGGCGTCTACGATGGAAGATACGTCTATTATGTGCCGTCAACTTTCGGACTCCAGGCTTACGTTCTTCGCTATGATACAACGAAATCCTTTTCATCTGCCGGCAGTTATGCCAACTTCAATCTGGCTGCGCTCAATATCCCGGGCCCATTGACTTTTATAGGCGCAGTTTTCGATAGCCGTTATATCTATTTCGTACCATTCGGCAGCGGCACTTTAGGCTATATCACCCGCTATGATACCTTGCAGACATTCACTTCGGCCAGCAGCTACACCACGTTTAATGTTTCGGCAGTTTCGAGCGGCAGCGTGGGCTTCAGAGGAGGGGTATTCGATGGTCGCTACGTCTACTTTGTTCCCAATTACAGCGGCAGCAGCGGTTTTAACTATGGCACGATCACCCGCTATGATACGACCCTGCCGTTTAATGCGGCGAGCAGCTATTCCTTCCTCGACGTCTCGCAAATAAACAGTCATTGCATAGGCTTTTTTTGCGCGATCTTCGATGGATCGAATGTCTATTTTGTTCCGAATCAACACGGGGTCGTCGTTTGCATCAACGCTTATCCGGGACCGCTGGCGACGTCGATGGCGGCGAGCCAGGCGCCGAGCGGTTTTGCCATTGGCTCATACGCCGGAACGCCTGCACCGATAGAGGGCATGATTGTCGGCGGCTATACGGGCGTGGGAACCTCGAGCCCTGCCTATCCTCTGGACGTCGCCGGAACGATCAATGCCCCGAAACTCATTGTCACTTCACCGATTGGCATGCTCGGGCAAACGTCCAATAACCAGCTCAGCGCTCTGTCTCAAGGTTATAACCAGGGCGGTTTTGGCGGCGGCAGCGTCGGCACGAACAAACAGATGAGCCTGAGTTCGGCGACCACGTTTGATTTGCAGACGATCGATCCGCATTTTGAGGGATACAGAGGCGCCGTATTCGATGGCCGCTATATTTATCTGGTGCCTTGTTTTGGGGCGACCAATTCACAATCCTCCGGCACGGCGCTCCGATATGACTCAACGCTGCCGATCTCTTCCGCCAGCAGCTACACGGCTTTTGATCTGACTCAGCTTAATTCCGGCTGCAAAGGGTATGCGGGGGGGGTATACGATGGCCAGTATGTTTATTTCGTGCCGCAATCGAACACCAACCTTTGCCGCTATGATACGACCCAATCATTCAACCTGACATCAAGCTATTCCATTTTCAATTTACGCACTGTAAACGCATCGGAAAATACTTACGGCGCTCTGTTCGATGGCCGCTATATCTACTTTGGGCCGAGCTCGACAAAGATACTTATTCGCTATGATATGACGCTTCCTTTCAGCGCGGTAAGCAGCTATACCAGCATTAATCTAACTGCATTTACGCTAACGGGTTTTATATTCCCCGGAACATATGACGGGCGCTATATCTACTTTACACCTTTCAGCGGGAATCCGGCGTTGCTGCGCTACGACACAGCGGGATCATTCACACTCATCAACAATTGGACGACTTATGATTTGACCACGGCCGGAGGAAACACTAATTATTATGGCGCCAGTTTCGATGGACGGTATATTTATTTTGCTCCGTCGGACGCTACGGTTGTTCGCTATGATACGCAGCAATCATTTACCTCAACCAACAGCTATGCAGCATTTGGTGTTCGAACTTCCTTGAGCAATCTCAGCGCGTCGATTTATTCATCGGCTATCTATGATGGGCGATATGTCTATTTCGCGCCGCGAAACTCGGGGTGGGCCGCTCGGTATGATACGACTCTTTCTTATACGATTGCCGGCAGCTGGACCCTTTTGAATCTGGCCAATCTGAATACCAATTGTATAGGCTATGAAGGCGCAATATTTGATGGGCGTTCGATCTATTTTGTTCCTTGCATTAATGCTTCTGCGCCGCTAATTGTAGCTAGCCAGTTTACTCGTATTGATGCCTACACAGGCCCCCAGGCCGCATCCCTTGCAGCGAGCGGAGCGCCGAATGGCTTTGCCATCGGATCTTATGCCGGTACGGCGGCGCCCCTGGGCGGCGGCCTCATCGTTAGCGGCAACGTGGGAATCGGGATTGCGACGCCTACCTGGTCAATACATCTGGCAACCGACAGCGCAGCGCAGAGCGGCCCTTCCAATCTATGGACCGTTAACTCCGATGCGAGGATCAAGGAAAACATCCAGGATATCACCGATGCCTTGAGTACGATCCGCCAGTTGCGCGCCCGCACATTCAACTACCATCCCGCTTATGCAAAAGATGTTGATGCCGACGAGAACCGCACCTACTACGGATTTATTGCCGACGAGGTGGAAAAAGTTCTGGAAGGATGCGTAAAAGGCTCAGGCATGCACTGCTATGGCGGAAAAATGAAGAACCGGTTTGACAATGCCGGAAGCGCGCCCGAACCGATTCCCGGAATGGAAAACCTGAAGGCGTTCGATATGCATAACATTTTGGTTTTCTCCGTCCAGGCCGTTAGGGAACTGGCCGAAAACACGAAGCGGCTTCAAGAACAGCTCAGCGAGCGTAAAAAAAGATCAAGTAACTAATTACTAATTAAATAGAAAAAAATATGCCAGCCATAAACAACGCTATAAATAATTGTATCCTTGGAATTGCCCGTTTTGGTACGACGATTTCAAATCCTACCACGCAGGCAGCGATTACTCCCTCCATTTCTTCCGGAAACATAACGACAGGGCTGCTTATCAACCCGATTTATACGCCATCTTCCGGAACGTTCTATGGCGAACAGATCAATCCGCAGTTTAATCTGCAGGGCGGAAATGTTACATCGGCTTACGGCATGTATATCGCCCCTACGATTACGCCAACCGGGTCCGGATCGGTCATCAATGCTTACGGCTTGAACATTGCTGGTCCTGCGGCCAGTCTTGGATTGATTGACAATGCTGTCTCTCTTTACATCGAAAATTCGTCATGCAATGAGACCATTGTTAACAAATATACGGCTGTTTTCGGAACAAATTCGAGCGCTCTTGTCGGCATCGGGACAACCACGCCGGCGTTTCACCTCGATATTGCCGGATTCTTGAGCGCGCATAGGGTTTATCATGCCGGGACGACGATGAATAACCAGCTGATCGGATTGGCCCAGGGAGCCGATCAGGGAGGATTCGGCGGCGGCAGCGTCGGCGCAAATAAACCAGTAAGCCTTAATACTGTAGCATTTTATGATCTGACTACTGGAGGAACCAAGTCAATCGGCGGATTTTCGGGGGGCGTTTTTGATGGCCGATACATCTATTTTGTTCCTTATCTGAATAACGGCGTAAATTCAACGATTGCCCGCTATGACACGGTATCGTCTTTTGGCTCTGCGGGAAGCTATTCGACGTTTAATTTATTGCAAGTCAGCTCATTGGCTCAATGTTTTTATGGCGCCCTGTTCGATGGAAAATATGTATATTTTATTCCTTTAGGCCCCGGCATTGCTCCGGCGTTCACTCGATATAATACGACTCTTGGTTTTGGCAGCATCAACAGCTATAGCGTCTTTAATCTCACAGCAGTCGGGGTGTCTTTGATCGGATATGCGGGAGGCGCGTTCGATGGCCGCTATATTTATTTGGCGCCCGCCCGCGGAGGCGTGGGTTTAAGCATCAATTCGACCATCGTTCGCTATGATACGACGCTGTCGTTTAACCAGACGTCAAGCTACTCAACTTTTAATACTTATCAGATCGATCCAACTTTGACCTATTTTTATGGGGGTATATACGATGGCCGATACGTCTATTTCGTTCCCTATTTGTCCGGGCTGACGGATTATTCCGGTTCCGTATTTCAATATGATACTTCGCTGCCGTTCAGCTCTTCGGGAAGCTATACGATTTTCAATCTACGAACGGTTGCAACGTCATGCAGGGGATATCAGGGAGCGGTATTTGACGGACGATATATTTATTATTTTCCCATGTCTTCCGGCGCCGCTCTGCCCCCGCTCTTGACTCGCTTTGATACTCAGCAGTCATTCATGAACGCGAGCAGCTATACCGTCTTTAATTTATTGCTGGTTGATCCTTCCAACCAGGCTCAGCAAATCGGCGGTGTTTATGACGGGCGTTATATTTATTTCGGACATAGCGAGTATCCGCCCTCTCTCGGAGCAACAATTATCCGGTTTGACACGACACAGTCTTTTAATTCGACAAACAGCTATACCTGCCTGCGTATCAATGATCAGATAAATTATCGAGGCGCCGTGTTCGATGGCCGTTATGTTTATTTCGCGCCATCTTATAGCACTCCAACGAACAGCTCGGGAACCATTGTCCGCCTCGACGCCTATCCCGGCCCGCAGGCGACGGCGATGGCCGCCAGCCGCGCGCCGAATGGCATTGTCGCGGGCTCTAATGCGGGCCTTGTTCAGCCGCCGGCGAATGGCATGCTGGTCGGCAACACGATCGCGATCAATGCGACCAATCCGCAGGGATTCAATGTGTATGTCAATGGCGTAATCCATGCCACCTCGGTCATCGCTACCAATTTGACGATTACGCCGGACAACACAAGCGGCGGCATCTATGCGACCGGCGGCACGACCCGCAATCAGCTCATCACCCTGGCGGAAGGATATGACCAGGGCGGTTTTGGCGGGGGCAGCGTCGGGACGAACAAAACGATGAGTCTTAACACGACGTCCTTTTACGATTTGACTCAGGGCGGCACTCTGCCGGAAGCCGGATATTGCGGCGGCGTGTTCGATGGCCGCTATATCTATTACGTTCCCTATATCAATAGAGCGTTTCACGGAACCGTTGTCCGCTATGACACAACGCTGCCATTTGCCGCGGCGGGCAGCTATGCCATATATGATTTGCAGCAGCTCAACAGCTTAGACAAAGGTTTTTGGGGCGGTCTATATGATGGACGCTATGTATATTTCATTCCCTTCAGCAATGGCGCCAACACATTTTTGACTCAGTACGACACAACCTATTCGTTTACTTCGTCTGCCGGCTATTCCATATTTGATTTCTCAACAATCGGCGTAGGCCCAACAGGATTTGCCGGCGGGGCATTTGACGGCCGCTATATTTATTTATCGCCAGCCGGACCCGGCGGCGCAACCTCCCCGAATGTAACAATCCTTCGATATGATACGACGCTCCCATTTATCGCCGCGTCCAGTTATTCAACCTTTAATACGGCCTTGATTGATGCGTCCGGTATGCAATATTTCGGTGCGATATTCGATGGGCGGTATATCTATTTTCCGCCGTGGACGGATTCGACAAACAATAATTCCGGCTCGGTGGCTCGCTATGACACTACGCTGCCTTTCAGCGATGCGGGGAGCTATGCGCTTTTCAATTTGACAGCGATTGCCACATCTTGCCGGGGATTTGTAGGAGGAGTCTTTGATGGCCGCTATATCTACTATATCCCGGATTCGTATCCCGGAACATTTATCAATCCGCCCACGTTCGTGCGCTACGATACCTTGCAGTCTTTCGCCGCTGTGGGCAGCTACACCACATTCAATTTATTGTTGGTCGATCCCACCAATATAGGACAGCAGGCCGGCGCAGCTTTCGACGGCCGCTATATTTATTTTGGCCACGACCAGGTTGTGAGTGGCGTTGCGAGGGGAACGATTATCCGCTACGATATTACCCAGCCGTTCAACTTGCCAGGCAGCTATACCTGTTTTTGCGTTAATCAAAACGTCACGTTTAAAGGCCCTGTGTATGATGGCCGCTACATCTACTTCCCACCGGCAGACACTTCCTTTGGCGCTTCGGGAACCATTGTCCGCCTCGACGCCTACCCCGGCCCCCAGGCTAATGCGATCGCGGCGAGCCAGGCGCCCAACGGCTTTGTTGTCGGCACGAATGCGGGAACGAGCGCCGCTCCGATTGGCAGCCTGATCGTCGGCGGCCGGATCGGCGTCGATACGCTCTCTCCGCAAAATAATGTCGATATCGTCGGCACGATGAACGCGAAAAACATCATCGCTCCAAACCTGAATCTGACCCAGCTCTACGCGAGCGCGGGAACGTCTAACAATCAACTTGCCGTTCTCTCGCAAGGGTATACGCAGGGCGGGTTTGGAGGCGGCAGCGTCGGCACGAATAAAACGATCAGCGCCAACAGCGTGACGAGCTTTGACATTACATTTGGCTTGCCTTCACTTCTATATGCAAACGCTGCTTGCGATGGACGCTATATATATGTTACGCCCGCCGGGTTAAATTTCTCAGTCGTTCGCTATGATACCTCTTTGCCATTTTCGGCGAGCGGCAGCTATACGGTTTTTAACTTGCAGCAGCTCTCCTCCAACAATATGGTGGTGAACGGGGCACTATTCGATGGCCGCTATGTTTATTTTCTCCCGAACAGCAATACCTGGGTGATTCAATACGATACATATCAAAACTTTAACTTAGCAGGCAGCTACACCGCTTTCGATCTTTCTCCATTCAATGGCGCAGGAAGCGCTTACGGCAACGGCATATTCGATGGCCGTTATGTTTATTTTTGTCCTTTCGAATACACTACAAAGCTGACGCGCTACGATACCACGCTTCCATTCACCAACCCGGGCAGCTATACGTCAGCAGATTTATCGGCATTCATGCTACCCCCAATCACCCAGTTTTTTATAGGTGGGACATTCGATGGCCGCTACGTCTATTTGGCGCCTTATGGTTTTCCTTATGGTAATGGAAGTCCCTTCCTCCGTTATGACACGACGCTCTCTTTCACCGCTTCGGGCAGCTTTACCAGTTTTGACATCTCTTCCTTCGCTGGCGGTAGTTCCGCCCTCTTTGATTCAGCGGTTTTTGATGGCCGCTATATCTATATGACGCCGATAAGCGGCGCAACCAATCTTGTTCGGTATGATACCTGGAACGATTTCAATTCTTCCAACAGTTATCAGGCTTTTAATTTGAAGCAAGTTGTTATAGGCGTGGGATTTCATGGGCAATTGTTCGACGGCCGTTATGTCTATTTGATTCCATGGAGCCAGAGTGCGATCGTGGCTTACGATACGACGAAAGACTTCAACCTGGCTAGCAGCTACTTCGCGTTCAATATCGGAGGCTCGCGTTATGGAGCGGTATTCGATGGCCGCTACATCTATTGCATATCGACTGCCTGGACGCGCATCGATGCCTACCCGGGACCGCAGGCCACTTCTCTCGCGGCGAATCAGGCGCCGAACGGATTTATGGTTGGCGCTTATGCCGGCACAGGTCTGGCCAATAATACGGCCAATTCCAACGCCATGGTCGTGAGCGGAAACGTTGGGGTGGGCAAAGCGAGCCCGCAATTTTTATTGGATGTCAACGGAACGACTGATGCAAACACCTGGTCGATTGCCAGCACGCTTTACGGCTCGACGGGACTTTTGACGAACATTGAATATGCAGCCATCTCCCAGGGATATAATGAGGGAGGATTCGGGAGCGGCAGCGTCGGTACCAATAAACCTTTGGCAGCGGCTGAGGCAACGATTTTTGATATGACGACCGTTGACACGAACAGCGTGGGATTTTTTGGGGTGGTTTTCGACGGGCGTTATACATATTTTGTGCCGGGAGCCGGAGGGCCGATCGCCCAGCTGGATACGTCGCTGATTATTAATTCGGCGAATAGCTACGAAATGTTCTACCCCGCGAGTCTAAACTCTTTAGCCACCGGCTTTGCTGGCGGCCTGTTCGATGGCCGTTATGTCTATTTCGTACCTCTGCAGAACCGAAGGATCGTCCGCTATGATACCCAGCAGCCATTCAATACGGCGAGCAGCTACTTTAATGCGGCGAATAGCTACACCCTCTTTGACTTGACGAGAGTTAGCGCGGCGGTCCCGGGATATGCGGGAGGCGCGTTTGACGGCCGCTATCTCTATTTTGCGTCCAATTCCGATAGTAACGGCAATAATTCAGGCACGATCACGCGCTACGATACGATTCTTCCGTTTGGTGCACCCGCCAGCTATACCTGTTTTGACACGGGGGGGGTCAGCGCAGGAGCCGCGGGATATTTCGGCGCGGCATATGATGGCCGATATGTCTATTTCGTGCCCGGGTCCAGCTCGGCGGGAACCATCAGCCGGTATGATACCTCGCTCGCATTTAATGCTATCGGCAGTTGGACGCTTTTCGATCTGACGCAGCTTCAAAGTGGTTGCCTCGGTTATTATGGGGCTGTTTTCGATGGGCGCTTTATCTATTTCACGCCATATGCGAACGCCGCCGGAATTTTTGGAACGATTGTCCGCTATGATACGGCCCAGCCGTTTTTATCTACAAACAGCTATACCCTATTTGATGCCACTCAGATTTCACCCGGATGCACCGGATTCGGGGGGGCTGCTTACGATGGACGCTATGTTTATTTTTCGCCGGCGGCAGCATCTTCAGGTACCGTGCTTCGTTTTGATACGACGCTTACGTTTGGCTCCATTGCAAGCTACACGACGCTGGATCTTTCGGTATTCGGATTATGCCAAGGGTATGTCGGATGCACATTCGACGGACAATATGTCTATTTTGCGCCAAACCAGCAAGGCTTGCTGGCTCGCATCAATGCCTATTCAGGGCCGCAGGCGACAGCGATTGCCGCCGGACAGGCGCCCAATGGATTTGCTGTGGGAACATATGCAGGCAGCGGTCTAAGCAATAGTACTCCGGCTAAAGGACAAACCTATTATAACGCCCTTGTTGTCAGCGGCAACGTTGGCGTTGGATTGACGACCCCGACATTCTCTTTGCATTTGGCGTTTGATAGCGCATTCAAGCCGACGACAAACACCTGGACGATCAATTCTGATGTCAGAATCAAGCAGGATATCCAGGATATTACCGGCGCATTGCCGACGATCTGTCAGTTGCGCCCCCGCAAATTTACCTATCACACTGACTACGCCAAAGATATTTTGGCCGATCCGAAAGAGACCCGCTATGGCTTCATTGCCGATGAAGTGGAAAACATTCTGGAGGGATGCGTTTCTCCTTCATCCATGCATTGTTATGGCGGCAAAATGAGAGAGTGGTTCGATCGCGGCGCTATTGGCGATATGCCGGAGCCGATTCATGGTTTAACCAATCTGAAGTCATTCAATATGCAGAACATACTGATCTATACTATCCAGGCGATTAAAGAATTGGCAGAAATTCAAGATGTATTGCAAAGCAAAATTGATAAATTAAAAAACCAAAATTAATTTACTTTATTATATAAAACGTAAATAAGCCGAACACGACTCAAAAAATCGGGAATTGAGCAAAGCTGCGGATCTTCGCGGTGGGGAGCGGTGAAACGAAGCGAATCGGTCCAAAGGGCAGGACGCCTGCAAAGTCAGCGCTTTATCATAACCGCAGAGATCGATACTGGAGAGGCGAGGGAAGCTCTCGTGCTACCCGAAGAAAAATTGGTGCGCTTCGCGGCTCTGAGGTGTCTTTCTCTGCGGTACAATCGACTTTGCTGGTGTCCTGGACTGAAAGGCGCCCTGAATTCGAGCCAGTTTTGCCGACCGTGGGCAGATCAACATATACATTTGAGTACTTATGACAGTTACAAATAATTCATGGAATTCGCCCTACCTGACAAAAAATGGGCAGCTATTAATTGGATCTGAAGGAAAAAGGCCTGTAGCGGCCACATTAACATCTGGAACCGGAATTTCGATCGTTAACGGTTCGGGGTCCATTTCAATCAGCGCAGACGGAACCAATTTGCAGTTTGTGGAAGATGATAATACCACGGCAATAGCTGTGAATAATATACTCTTTCTAAGAGGTTCCAGCGCTCAAGGCCTTGTCACATCGGGCAGCGGCAATACCGTTACGTTTTCAAATCTCAACTGGACGACAGTCCAGCAGGGTGTTGGCAGACTCGCAACTGGACAGGAAGTGCAAGGCGGAACTATCACTAATGCTGCAATTACACCGTCG
>Ga0364907_10224_pt1 | contig 21563 bp, 6 predicted proteins | sample ExccelJu500002D3_2_FD_206960 | JGI IMG/M metagenome (GOLD analysis project Ga0364907, IMG submission 206960) | Enriched cells from Trout Bog Lake Hypolimnion, Wisconsin, USA - BchlTB.July02.5000.02.D3 | ecosystem: Environmental > Aquatic > Freshwater > Lake > Hypolimnion/Profundal zone | place...
GTCGCGCTGAACGCGCTCATATTCGTCTACATGTACATGAACCTCTTCAGCACCCGTTGGGGCAGCGCCTCTAAGAACACGCGCATGAAGAGCGACCTCGTTGACGTAAAATGGTCCGACGTCATAGGCCTGGACGCGGCGAAGACCGAGGCGTGGGAGGTGGTGCAGCTCATTAAGGACCGCGCGAAGGTAAAGCAGATAGGCGGTAAGATCATAAAGGGCCTGCTCATGCTGGGGCCCCCGGGCTGCGGAAAGACATACCTTGCAAAGGCAATAGCTACCGAGGCTAACATACCGTTTCTATCGATGGCGGCCAGCGAATTCGTCGAGATGTTCGTCGGCGTAGGCGCTTCACGCGTCAGACAGTTATTTAAGAAGGCCAGGGAACTCGCTTCCGGTTACGGCGGATGCATAGTCTTTATCGACGAGCTTGACGCCATCGGGCGCAACAGGACCTTCAGCCAGTTCGGCGGGCAGGAGACAAACTCCACGCAGAACCAGCTCCTCGTTCAGATAGACGGGCTGCAGGAGAAGGAAGAGAACGTCATTGTGATAGGCGCGACGAACGCCCCCGAAGAGACGCTCGACCCGGCGCTCCTGCGCCCCGGAAGATTCGACCGTAAAATATTCATAGACAGGCCGAACCTCGACGAGCGCGAAAAGATATTCGAATACTATTTCTCGAAGGTGCAGCATGAAAAGTCGCTCGATATTAAGAAGCTTGCCAGGAAGTCCGTCTACAAGACCCCCGCCGATATCGAGAACATAGTAAAGGAGTCGGCGCTCATTGCGGCCAGGGACAATAAGGAGATCGTCGAGTTCAAGCACGTGTCCGAGGCGATAGAGAGAATAGATATGGGCTTAAAGCATAGGCGCAGTCTCGCGCCGAAAGAGAAAGAGCAGACCGCCTGGCACGAGGCCGGGCACGTAGTGGTGCTCTATCTTCTGCATCCGACGGAGGACGTCTTCAAGGCCTCGATAATAGGCCGCCGCGAGGCTCTCGGTGTGGTGCACTCAAATCCGCGAGAGGAACTCTTCACGCGTTCCAGAGAGGCGCTCCTTGCGGACATAAAGACGTCGCTTGCCGGTTACGTCACCGAGAAATTAAGGTCCGGATCGACGTCCACGGGCGTCGAATCGGACTTCAATAACGCGATGAAGATCGCGCACAACATGGTGTGGCGCTGGGGGATGTCGGGCCTGGGCATTATCGGGAACTATTCCTTCTACGAGAACCCCACCCACAACTCCGATCTCTCCGAGGCCACCAAGGAAAGGCTGAATAAGGAGACGCAGGCGATCCTGCAGGAGTGCCTTAAGGACGTCGAGGACCTTCTGAGGAAGGAGTGGAAGATCACCGAGCATATCGCCAACGAACTCCTCGCGAAGGAAGAGCTCGAGTACGACGAGATCGACGCGATATTCAAGGATTACGGAAAATTTCAGACTAAGTCATGAGGCGTAGCCACTGGTTCTTTGTTTTGCTTATAGCTTATAGCTTACAGCTTACAGCTTTATCCGGCTGCGGCCCGACCTATCCGAAAGATAAGATCAAGGAGTCGATAGTCCGGCTCTGCAAGAAAGAGTATAAGCTCGACGTTAAGGTCGCGACCATAGGTAAGACCGTGGCATTGTACCTGCCGCTGGAGAACCTCCTGGACTTCACCTTCGCGCTTACCCAGGACGCCGGGGAGAAGATAAATAACGTCATCACCAGCATCTCCAGGGTAACGATGTCTACCGACGCGGAGTACGATTTCTACTGCGTCATCGCCCATGATACGAGGATACCGGAGATACAGGTCATAATAATAAGGAAGGTGGATGACGTTAAGCGCTACATGTATCAGGACATCTCCAGGGGCGAATTCGGCAAGCGCATGCTGATAGATATGAGGATAGCGCCCCAGGCGCAGAAGGAGCGCGCCGTAAAGGACGTCTTTGACAAGATGAACATAGATAAGAAGTGGCAGGAAGGCGTGATGCAGGATTTCTTCAGGTCCGAGCCGCTTACGCTCGGGGATATAGGCTACTGGGGCGGGAAGTTCTACATAAAGGACATAAATCTGCCGGAATTCCTCGCCGAACAGATAGCCAGCCGCGTCAGGCTTTCGTTCAGGGACAATAAAAGCTTAAGCGGTTCTTTCGTCCTTAAGTCGGTTAAGGGTATCTATTCCGCCCCGGCCCAGGCAAGCGACGGCGAGCGGTATTTCAGGATAGAGATATCCGCCGAACCCAGGACGATGGCGGTCTTCACCTCAAAGGACATGTCCGACTCGCTCTTCGCTTACGCGCTTAAGGTCGCATACGACGTCATACACGGCTACCGTTTTGATGATTTCGATTACGTTGAGATAAAGAGCATCGCCGACGGCAGGTCCTCGAAGGTGACGAAAGAGGACCTCTATAAGTATAAACCGAAACAGACGAAGATCGACGACGTGATGGTCTTCGACGCATTCTGATACAGCGAGGAGAACGATGGGCGATAGCGCGCAGAAGATGATCGCTACGAGGGACGGGTTCGGCGAAGGCCTCGTGGAGCTCGGCAGGACCGATAAGAATGTAGTCGTCCTTTCGGCCGACCTTACCGACTCTACCAGGGCGGCATGGTTTAAGAAGGACTTTCCGGACCGCTTCTTCGGCCTAGGCGTAGCCGAACAGGACATGATAGGCGCCGCCGCGGGGCTTGCGCTCGAGGGCAAGACGCCGTTCGCGTGCACTTTCGGGGTATTCGCTTCCGGCAGGTGCTGGGACCAGGTGCGGGTGTCGGTAGCTTACATGAACCTGAATGTGAAGATAGTCGGGACGCACGGCGGCATATCCGTCGGGCCCGACGGCGCCACGCACCAGGCGCTCGAAGAGATAGCTTTGATGAGGATACTCCCGAACATGACGGTGATAGTGCCCTGCGACGCGATAGAGGCAAAGAAGGCGACGATAGCCGCCTCGAAGGCCAAGGGCCCGGTCTACCTGCGCCTCGGGCGCTCCGGGGTCCCGATGATGACCAGGATTGAGGACGATTTTACGATAGGCAAATCTATGACGCTACGCGACGGTAAAGACGTCGCGATATTCGCCTGCGGACAGATGGTATCGGAGGCCTCTAAGGCCTGCGATACCCTAGCTAAGGGCGGCGTATCGGCAAGGCTCGTCAATATGCACACGGTAAAGCCGATAGATAAGTCCGCAATATTGAAGGCCGCAAAGGAGACGGGTGCGGTAAAGCTTCAGGTGCATCTTCCAGATCTTGAATCTTTGGGGTAGCATTTGCGCTCCTTTTGTCTTCGGTTTACTTTATATTTTTAAAAGCCAGATCCAGCTCCGCTATCGCCTTTTCGTACTCTGCCTTCTTCGGCGCGATGCCGTGCCACTCGACTTTATTCTCGACGAACGACACGCCCTTGCCCTTCACGGTATGCGCCACTATCACTGTCGGCTTGCCTTTTACTTTTTCAGCCTCGTCGAGGGCGCCCATCATAGCTTCGATGTCGTGGCCGTCCGCCTCCATGGCATGCCAGCCGAAATCTTTCCACTTATGCAGGAACGAGCCCATGTCCTTTATCTCGCAGCAGAACCCGTCTATCTGTAATTTATTGTGGTCGATGATCGCGCATACGTTGTCGAGCTTGTAGTGGGATCCCGTCATCGCCGCCTCCCATACCTGGCCTTCATTGGTCTCTCCGTCGCCCATGAGGCAGTATATCCTGGAACCTATCTTGTCCATCTTTAATCCCATCGCGATGCCGTTCGCTATCGACAATCCCTGGCCTAGCGAGCCCGACGATATCTCTACGCCGGGAAGGCCTATCTGCGGGTGACCCTGGAGTTTAGAGCCCAATTTTCTTAATCCGGCAAGGTCCGCCTTCGGAAAATAGCCTCTGTCTGCAAGGACCGCGTAGAGGGCAGGGGCACCGTGGCCTTTGGATAATAAAAATCTGTCGCGTTCTTTCCACTTCGGATCGGCAGGCTTATGGCGGAGTTTATAATAGTATAGCGAAATGAGTATCTCGACCATTGAGAGACTCCCGCCGGTGTGTCCGGATCCGGCCTGCAGGAGCATCTTCAGGATATCTTTTCTTATCTCGACTGCTTTTTTCTTAAGTTCGGTAACGCTGGGTCTGGTCATGTCTCTTTCATTGGTAGGGCACCCTTAAGGGTGCCCTACCGATTGCATCACTTCCAACTGCTATTTTTTCTTATGGCGGTCCCTTCTCATCCTTTTCTTCCTCTTGTGCTTCGCCATCTTAGCGCGTTTGCGCTTTCTTCCGCAAGGCATGGTCGGCTCACCTCCTCACATAAGGATACAGCTCACAGGATACAGGAAACAGGATTTTTTCCTGTACCCTGTATGCTGTTTGCTGTTTGCTAAACTAGTCTATCACCTTGTTAAGCGGGTACTCGATGATCCCCTGAGCCCCGGCTCTCTTCAATTTCGGGATGAGGTACTTCACCGTCTTCTCGTCTATGATCGTATCGACGTCGACCCAGTTCGGATCGGAGAGGCTTGCGATCGTCGGCTTCTTCATTGCCGGGAGTATCGCGAGCACCGACTTCAGGTCCGACTTCGCGACGTTCATCTTCATACCAACCTTCTCCTCAGCGGCTATCGCGCCCTTTAAGAGCATCGCGAGGTTCTCTATCTTATTGCGCTTCCACGGGTTCATCCAGCTCTTACGGTTAGCGATGAGCTGGGTGGTGGATTCGCATACAGTGGCGACTTCTCTAAGCTTATTGGCGCGCAGACTCGAGCCGGTCTCGGTCACTTCGACTATCGCGTCCAGGCCTATAAGGGCTTTCACTTCGGTGGCGCCCCAGCTGAATTCGACATCGGCCTTCACTTTATTCTTTTTAAGGTACTCCTTTGTGACATTCACAAGTTCCGTGGCTATGCGCTTGCCTTTCAGGTCTTTCACGCTTCTAATCTTCGAATTCTCCGGCACCGCGAGCACCCACCTCACCGGGCGCATGCTCTGCTTAGCGTAGATGAGCTCCGAGACACGCACGACGCTGGAACCGTTCTCGCGGATCCAGTCGTTGCCGGTCAGGCCGACATCGAGTATGCCGTCGGCCACGTAGCGCGACATCTCCTGCGCGCGGAAGAGTATGCACTCTATCTCGGGGTCGTCGATCGACGGAAAATACGACCTCTCGCTCATGCCGAGATTGAAACCGGCCTTCTTGAACATCCTCACCGTGGCTTCCTGCAGGCTGCCCTTCGGCAATCCCAGTTTAAGTTTCTGTATTTTTTCTTTCATGTTATCTTCAATCTCTTATTTTTTACCGGCTATTCTGAAATCGCCGTTTCCCATCTCCATATCCCTTAACCGCTTCTCCCTCTGCCTATCGTAGACGCTGACGTCGGGATTCACGCGGGTCTTAGGGTTTATGGTCCACTTCTTCCGAACCTTCACGCGCTTAGCCTTCGGATTCGTAATGCTCATGTTAATGTATTGTACATAATATGGGGGGAGAAGTCAAGGCGGATAGCAGGCATGATCCGCGAGCAATCTCCGTTTTACGTATGGAATCCGATCCGCGGCTTCGGCGGCACCGGAGGCGGTTCCATGAGCTGCCGGATGGCCTCGAAGATTATAAGTATATCCTCGTCATGCTTGCCGACCTTGCGCTCAAGCTCATCCAACTTTTGTGCAAGTTCTTTATGTGCACTAATGATCTGCCGCAATTTTACGAAAGCTCTCATTATGGCAATGTTAACCTGTATCGCCCTCTCACTGTTAAGCACCGTAGACAACATCGCTACGCCTTGCTCAGTAAAAGCGTAAGGTTCATATCTTCTGCCTCCCCAACTTGAGGTCACAAATTGTGACCTCAAGATCATAACCTCTTGTCTTGTAAGGTGTAACATAAAGTCACCCGGGAAACGTTTCGGGTTCCTTTTTACGGCCTGGATCAACACTTTAGTTGGAATCTGATACAGCACGGCCAAATCCTTATCCAGCATAACCTTATGCCCTCTGATAAGATAAATCTTGTTCTCAATCATCTCCTGCGGCACTAATTCTCCCATAAAACCTCCTTATGTTATGTGGGGCGCACCATGCCTCCCATATATAAGATGGAAAAATGGGTGATTTTATTGCAACTTTTTTAAAAAAAGGTCTGAGGATAGCTAAAGGGAGGGTGGAATTTTAAGCGTAGCGCCTGAGGCGCTCGATCATCTCATCGTAATGCTTTTTCAACTCTTCTAGGGAGTGAGGAGCTGCGCCCGGCAATTTTTCGAGGATGATGCGGGTAATGCCCTGCTTGAACGCCTCACCGGTCAGGGCGGCGTAGCAGCGTTCTATTGTGAGCATGATGGGATCGCCTTTCAGCTCATCAAGAGATTTGCCTATCGGTATCTCGCATGCGGCGAGTTCCATGGTAACGAGCGACTCCACGTCTAGAGCTGCGGATTCTAAGTTCACCGTCGTATCCACAGAGGATTTACCGAGAAGTTTGGTCTGTGTGATGTCGCTGTAACGCTCGATCGATATGAGAGACGGTGTCTTCTTCTGATATCCGCTGTCCGCGTTCTTTACAATTATCTGCCTGCCTAGCTTCATATTCTGATTGGTCCTCGTCTCAAGCGCCCAGACGCACATCTGCAGGGCGTCAAGCGACGAGGATCCTATTCCTGCGCTCGCTTTGGCGAGCCGGTCTTCGTCATATCTGATGACGTAGACCTGCCCATCGTCAAGATTTTTAGCGATCGGGCCGTCGAGCAATTCCTGCGTCCCGAAACCCGAAACCGTTTCTGCCGTATTCGGAACAGCGGGTGTGGCTTTATCCACAGGGTAGCCGACGTTTAAACGTCTATTACTTTGTGGATAAGTCGGTACAGATTCCGCCGGCGAGGCGGGGGCGGGTAAAGCGGGTAGTGAGTATTGGGTAGTGGGTAGTGGGTCGGATGTCGGCGAAACAGCGCCAGTGGCCACATAAATTTCCCACGGCTTCGGAAATGGATTCCGATAACTAAGAGATATGCTTGGAATTATTGCGGCAAGATTTCGTAAGCCTGCTATTGCGGGTAACGCTGTCTCATTCTTATTTACGATAACAGTGCTGTTTTGAGAAACTTTAGCCAGGATATCTGTCCAAAATTCGTCGGATTCGGCCAGCCTGCCGCCGCGGCCGGGAAAAGAGACATATACAACCCCGTATTTATTTTTATCTTCCTGGAACCTTCCTATCCTATAAAGAACCTTGATAGAGTCTTTTTTAATCACTTTTTTTGCAGCAGGATTCTGAACGAGTAAGGTTATCTCGATGCTGTCACGATCCGAAGCGCTTATGAAAAAATTTCCTATGGCTTTTAATGGGTTGAAGAATACATAAAGATCCTTTACGATACCAGGCAGATCCTCCGGGGACGCCGTCGGAATGACCGTTTCTTCTTTAATAAAAGCGTCGTTAAGAACAAACCTTGAGGCTTTCGGAAATAAGCTTATGAGCGCCAGCAGGCTGAAGACATCGTAACCGGCGCAAGGATAATAGACCTCTCCGTCGTACTTGGCAAACGTATCGATAAACTGTTTAGCGGCATCGCCGCCGCGTACTATCTCTACACGCTTTGAGTCCGAATCCGTATTCGAAACTGTTTCTGGGCCATTTGAGACAGTGGGTTTCGGCACTGGCAAAGCGGGATCGGTCATCAAAGCGGATTTTCGCTCAATCCTCCTGATCCGATTACGCGCTCTCCTTATCCATCTTATGTAATGCGGTAATTCGCGGCTGTATGTGTCAAAGGGCCCGTGATGGGCGTATTCGAAAGTTAAATTCTTTATCCTGCGGCACTTCTTACGCAGCGTCTCTTTTTCCCCGCTAACGAGGGTAAGGTCGACCACTATCTGGATCTTGGGATTGAGATGCTGCGCAACCTGAAATAACCTTACGAGACCGTCCGTATCCTTATTCCAGGATGGAACGATCAAGATATCCGGCTTTTTAGTCAAGATCATTTCCACAATCGGACCTTCAAATTCTGCGGTATGGTCAAACTCTTTTTCCCGCAGAAACTTCTTCGCGGCATATTCGACGCTTGTAAGATCGGATGTGTCGGATATGAGAGTAACCACGACGGTCTTCTTCCCGGCCGCCTCTTTCGCGGCCGCCGGAGCCGGAGACGTACGCCCGATCGCCTTATAATATTCCTTCTCCAGCGACTCCTTATCCGCTCCTGCTATATCAGCCAAACCGCTGCTATCGATCAGCCCGAGCCGTATATCCTCCTGGATAAGTCGTTTCGTCACGTAGAATAAAAGCGGAGCGCTCTTCGTTATTTCAATAACGGCGCCAATAGGACCATTGTATCGCTCCATCTTCTCCCGTATGTCCGGCTCGACCTCCGAGGCGATATCCATCAGATAACCTATCCCCTCTTCGCGCAAGGCCCGTATGAACGGGTCTTTATCTTCGCGGTCCTTAATATCGGTTAAAGAATGACGAAAGATGTTGCCCGAGATGAGAGGGCTCATGTGCTCGGCGCTATCGATACAGACATCCCCGTTCGTGCCGATATCTATGTGCCTGCCGTTATCTCCGCATACGCCAAGGCTCGCGATATTTCTGTAATAAGACCATACTTGATAGCATCTTAAGTATTCGATGTCATCCAGATCGAACGGGTAGAATATACCGAGAATGGAGAACTCGACCGAAAATTCGTATCCATTTTTAATGGTGATCTGTCTATCATAATAATCCTCATTTCGACGATCGATAATAAACTTATAGGCAGGACCGGCATCTTCCGAAATCGGCAGCGTTCCGAGCAATTCCTCTATAGGATTCTTCTTTCCTTTTCTATTGGCCTTCAATCCCTTCAGGACGAGACGAATATTCGGATACGCGCCGCCGGAGAGGGTGTCCACGATATTCTTCACGTATTCAAGCGGTATCTTTTCTTGATGGAATACGTCAACGCTTATAACCAGTCTGAACTCGGGCCGGGCGCTGTTTTGCGAATGGGCGCGGGCCAGATCGTCCAGCATCGCTTTCGTTTCAGCCGGCGTACTTGCCCAATATCCGCTTGTGATGAGATCAATGGACTTGACGGGCGCCTCGGCGATAAGATGCAGGCATTTCTCCTTTTCGAGCAGCGGCTCGCCGCCGCCCGTAAGCGTCAGGGACTTAAAGACGTCGTCTTTTAACATCTTAAGCGCTTTACTAACGCCGTCCCGGCTCAGCACGGGCGGTTCGACCGACCGGACCTTTGCAAACTCGCAGTCCCTGCATCCGACCGGGCAACACATTGTAAGTAATAAAGCCATATCTTCGTAAGGCGAATCGTTTTTATGGGTATATCTGACTTTACCTATAAGCGCATCCCTATCCGCGTTATTCGGCGCCGACGATGCGGGGGCATTGTCGTCGTGCGTCATGTGTCGTGCGTATTGCGTCGGTAAGACAGTGCCGGGATCCGGATTTGCCGGCTCGCCGACAAACTGCGCGCCGGGGCCCAGAAATTTATTCGCCCTTTCGGTATCATCGCATGGTGACCTGGCTATGGCTGGCTTCGCCGAACCGGCACAGGGCAATCGTATCGTAACTACGGTGCCCTTGCCGGGGCGGCTATCCGAGGATATCGATCCGCCATAAATTGCCGCGATACGCTTCGACTCTTCCCATCCTATGCCGCTGCCTTCCTCTCTTAATGTGTGATTATATATAGGATTGAACTTATACCCCGGGCCGTTATCCTCTACGCGGATAACGATCTCCCTGCCCTCGACGGACGCGGATACCCAGACCTTGCCCTTCCTCTTGTGCTGGAAATGCGCCCAATTGCACGCATTGTCGATCACGTTGTTCAGCATGACGTCGATGGAATACCCGGCGGCTTTTATAACGGGTAGCTTTGCGCAGTGTTTGATGACCGGTTTAATCTCTCTGAGCTTATTCCTTTTAACGGCTTTTTCCAATACGTCATTTACGCTTGTATCGTCATTGCCCGGCTTTCCATTGATAAATAAGCTCTGGGCCTCTAAAACCTTGAAGAGTTCTCGAAAATCTTCCGTCATGCGTTCTTTAAATCCCCTGCCGTCATGTACACCTTCCCGGAACAATGCGGCATATCTTGCGTTTGCGCCGTCTTTCTCCAGTTCGTCGCCTGTCTTTTCTATGTCGCTTAAGATAGGCCTAAGTCTTTCCACTGAATCCGCTATATCCGAACGCCATTTTTCCACAACTTCCATATCGACTATTCCTATAAAAAACGACTCATCATCACTTTGATTTTTGATACAATAAGCCTCTTCAAACATGCGGTTAATATCATAGTATGCTGATCTGACCATTTCATGCCATTGTGTAATTTTGGCTCTTAGCTTTTGGTCCTTTATAATCCCTTCCTTTGATAACCTTGAAAATTCGCCGTTTATATACGAAAGCGATCCCAGAGGCTGTATCTCTTTTTCGCCATGGACCATCTCAACGGCGGTGATCGACGAGCTGATGTACCTATCCAAAAATTTACGGAATGACGCGTCCTTTTTGAACTCCGGTGTCTTGGAAGCTATATCGGTTGAATACGCAGTAAACCCTCGGCCGCCGTACATAATAAGAAAGGCGGTATTTCCGTTTATCAGCAAATACTCCGTAAGGTCACCTTGTCCCCATTGCCATATCTTGCCTATGGCAGTAATCCTTTTTTTATGGTCTTTAATCCTTCCTGTCCTCTTTATCGCATCGGCAAGCTCATTTTTGGCGTACGCAGCATCCTCATCTTCAAAATCGGAAAGTATTTTTTCTAGCCCATTGAACCATTCGTCGGACTCTTTATAATTTTTAAAATGTTCGATAAGCGCGCTGCGGGACTTATAGCTACGACATTGCCCATAATTCAGCGCAAGCCTGACCTTTTTGAGTGAACCGGCAATACCACCTATCGGCCTTCCCTCCCTATACATCTCGATCAGCCTGTATAATACCAATACGCTATTCTGACCACCTCCTGTATTATCCGCAAAGAATGCGAACTCTTCGCTTGCCGGTACGGACACTGCCTTCTTCCGCGCCTGCTCCGTCTCCCATTCGGCGTGCTCCACTGCGCCTTTATCGTCTTCACCGGTGTTATAGATGACCGGTGGATTTTCATCCGAAACCGCTTGCTTGCGCCATGCATCGCCTGCCTGACGTCGCTTTTCGGCTGCCGCCTTCTCCATCTCTTCGGCTCTCTTAAGAGCGGTCTCCAGCGTAGCCGCTCCGCCTATGCCTTTTATGTTCGGCAGCGGCTCCCCGCTGCCTTTAGCTGCAGTCACACCGGGTATGCTTCCTAAAGCTCCCAGTAGATGTTCACTCGCGTTTATGAAATCCTTTAAGTCGTCCGCCGCTGCCCTATCGCCGCCTTTACTCGCATCTAAAAACTTATATGCGCCTATCAGCGCTCTAAGGCCTTTCGAATTTATGTGTTCCACGAGCTCGCGTATGGCCGTTTCTATCTTATCCGGGATGTCAGGGCCGTTTATGTCCTCGGGTTGCGCCCTGTCGCCGTCGCCGTTATCGGGATATCTGATCCATTTGGAAACACTGCCGTCGGCCCCAGTATCCGGCTCCTCCGCCGGCGATGCGGGCTCGGATGACTTGGGCGCGGAAGATAATTGGGTGATGTCCCTTTTTGTCCCTGCTATCGTCGATTGCACGCCGGCAATTTTTAACGATTGATATACGTCTACGTCAAAATGGCCAACTATTATATCTTCTTTCTCATTAAGTCTTCTTGAATGCCTGTACCTTTTTGTGAATATTGTTGGAAAAACCTTTCTTTGCAACGTTTTAAAATGTCTTCGCATCGTTCCTCCGTAGTCCTCCACTACGATCACAAAGCCGGGATGAAAAATCTTATCATTTACTAATTTCCAAAAATTTTTCTGAGCCGCGCGCTTTCCAAAATATCCCGGTTGTTTAATGAAAATTACCCCTGCCGGCAACTCCAGCTCCTCAAAACTACCGACCATATATTGAAAATGCATATCGCCGATGCTTACGTTGTATAAATTCGGCTTATCATCATTGATTTTGACTTCGACGTTTTCACCAGCATACTGCATTTCGAATTGCGTTTTTAAATGATACGCAACGCCATTCGGATCTTGGGTTATTGGCATTATAACGCCTGCTGCTGCGCCTTGTTTAAATACATCACTTAGAATAACTTTTGCATTCGGAAACAGCTTTATTAAACCGAGAGCGCTACCCAGGTCGTACAGCGCAAATGGATAATGCACAATCCCCTTGTATTCAGTAAATTCCTTCAATAATCTTTCTCTGGCTTCTTGGCCGTATGGTCCTTCCGCCACCCCGGAGCCCTGCAACGAGCGACCCGCGACTAGTGACACATTATCCGTCGGCTGTACGGCGGTGTTAGTTACCTGTTCCGGAAGGTGACTGCCACCTTTTTCTTTCAGCGATTCAACCATGGTGGTATCTGCGCCATCGGAATTACGGGCATAGTCGCTATTGTCAACCACCATATCGTACTTAACAGGGAAAGAATACGGCTCCTGAATATTATCCTGCAAGAATGTATACTCAACAAGGTAATCATATCCACCTCTTCCGCTGATTTCAGGAAGGAATGCAGCGTTTTTTTCGCGTTTTGCGCTAAGGATCCTTGTCCGCGTAGCCATATCCGCCTGCAGATTCACTTTGATATCAAAGGTGATTCCATATTTATCTTCCAGATGCTTGACGATATCCATGGCGTATATACCTTCAAACACCACAAGATCGTGCTCCTTTTTTTCCAGTAGAGGCTTCAATTCTCGGTAAACCCGCTCTGCCCAGAATTCATAAGGATCCGCATCCTTATATGTCGGATCTTTATCCAAAATGTACATTGTATCGCGCAGTATCCTGTCTTTTTCTATGACATGAGACCGGAATTTCTTTGTAATATTTTCGGCAAAACATGATTTTCCGGAACAAGAATCGCCGTCTATCACCACCATCACAGGCCTTTGTGAGCCTGCCTTAACCAGCTGCGTTTTCTTTTCTCTGATAAGATTCTGCAGTTTATGAATAGCATCCTTCACCGCTATCCTGCCGGTTTCGCCGGCTGCGACAGCTGATAGAGCACTCCCGGTAGTTTGTGGAGCGGACGAATCCGCCGCCGGCGAGGCGGGAGCGGGAGTAGCTTCCGTTTTGAACGCGTTCTCTTCCCCAAGAAGGCCGTCTAGTTTTACCCATAACGTGACCTGGAGGCCGGATCCGGTCTTTTTATACTCCAGGACTATCGGTGTCAATCTCATAAGCGCCCCTACGGTGGCAAAGCCGTGCCCAAGGTTCGAATACTCCTCCCATTTCTTCCTCAGTCCGGTTTTGGGATCTATGCTTTTAAGATACGCCAGCCCGCCACTCATATATCCGCTCAAATTCTTCCTCAGCATTTCCCAATCCCGCTTTCTTACGGCGCCGCTCTGCGAAAATACGTATCGCAGTATATACGACGGCTCGGCACCTGCTGAGGCCCTCCTATAAAGCCTTGCTTCAAGCGAATTTTTACCTTTCGAGAACTTTATCATATTGCTTTCCATCTCTCCCAAACACACGCTCAACTGGTACATTCCCTTCATGGTAAAATCTCTTCCCGAATTCCTTCTGGCGGCATAGTAACAGTCTCCAAAAGAAGGGCTTGTCCATACGGGCTTTTCGTTCTCGAGATCAGTAATATCGTCCCCATCTGGGGAATTGATGAACACGATCCTGTCTTTTTTGATTATTCCATTTAGCGACGATGATGCGGGGGCATGTCGTATTGCGTCATGCATAGTGCGTATTGCGTCGGGCGCCGGCGAGACGGGGGCGACGGTTTGTAACATATTCCGGTCTATTATAAATACTTCTACGTCGGTCGGGATGCTGATGCCGCGTAATTTATCCAAACCCAATCTTTGATCCGATAGCCTAACCGGAGTTATGTTGTTTCTTGCTAACGCGTCTATCCAATATTTATTACCGCTTTCTTTCATTTCATTTTTATTGACTACAATGACCACCTTCCCCTGCGCGGATAATATTCTTCCGAGATATTCAAACATTCGATCCGGGCTTCCGCTTAAATCTGTAAGTTTCGGATTCTGCATCAAAATAAGATCGAATCTTATGCCGCTGTCTTCGGTCCTTTTGAGCTCCGCGATGTTTTCGACATCGGATATGTTGCCCTGAGAAACGGTAAATGTCTTTTCGTCTATCCCGAAGAACGGTACGGTGCTTGTCTTATATGCCGATATCTTTTGCGGATCTATTTCTACGCCTAAGGCATTATTTAATTTCGGGAAAGCAAGCTGCAGGACGTAGGCGTAATTCCAATATCCGCACCCCATGTCCAAAACACTGGAAATGCCATCAGGTTTTAATATGCCTTCGCGTATGAGACGATCGTAGATGCTCAGATAAGATACTTGTTCGGCAAATTGGACTACAACATTGACTGAGAAGTAATCCGTAGAGCAGTTAGCCCATCCTCCCTTTTTCCGTACGATATCCAGCATGCCCCTGTATCTCAGGAGCGCCTTGTATCGTTTTTCCATCGATAGGATTTTTGGATATTTTGTAAACAGATCGTTAAGTGAATTGATAAGAGCTGCGAGATGCGCAGGCGGCACCTCTTTAAACCAATCTGGATAATCGGATTTGTTCCAAGTATTTGTTGTACTTGCGGACGACCTCGGCGATGCAGGAGTACCACTCAGGTAGAAGCGGAGCGGATGCTTCTTATCTTTGTCACACAGTATTATCATTTCGCTCCCGGCCTCTGTTATGGCAGCTTCTTCATCCCATTCCCTGACGCCGGTGGGCTTCTCGCCCACGCCATCGGCTATCATCACTTTGCCGTCTTTCGCGAGTTCGTGAATTCTTGCTTTCACAGCCTCGATACGCTCGGCGCGTGATGGGCGCTTCGCCGCCGGCGAGGCGGGAGGTTGTCGTATTGCGTCGTGCATATTGCGTATTGCGTCCGGCGAAGGCGATGCGGAGGCGGCTGGCGATTCAACCGGTGGCGGAGAAACTTTGATTTTAGGATGTATCAATTTATCAATTCGTACATACCATCCGCCGGACCTGCTTTTTGGTTTATTCTTTTCGACTATGTTTCTTAAAACAGGATTGGCCGAAAGGACATCGTTAAGAATAAATTTAAATCCAAATCTCTTAAAAAACGCTTCTTTGTCAGCCACCATATGGCGATTCACTCCATAATAGTAAGAATATACCCATTCCGGGGCCAACCCGTAACTTTTGGCTTCTTCCATGGCAAGCCTGAGCCCCTCTTCGACAAGTACAGTACCATAACCTAGCCTTTGCTTATCGTCAGGGATCTTAAGATCGTCGCAGGAATTTAGTATTATTCCAGTATGCTGAACCTGCAACGAGATTTGACCAAGATAAGTATCTTGAAAGTAGAGAGTAAGCATGCAGTTCAGTTCGCGGGAGTACCTATGCCATCTCACGGCAGGCACAATTCTAAAGCCATTCGGTAGTTGCGACGGCAATGCGGACTCCGCCGACTGCATGACGGCGGATGATGGGTGCTCCAAAAGGTGCCTGTCGTCTTCTTCTGAGGATGATGGATTTACATCCTTACGCAGCGCTACATCGCCGGTGAACCCATGCCCGTCTTCGGTCGTCATGTCCGGGGTAATGGGAACGGGTTCATTTTTATCCACCTTATTTATTGCCTGCTCTCCCGCCGCCGGCGTCGGCGATGCGGGGGCGGATTTTGGATGTCTCTTCTCAAAAACTCCATAATAAACCGGCAGTTTAGATTCGAACGCATCACCAACGATATATCCTATATTATCATCGATGGCGAATAGTTTTCCGTCGCGGGCCAATAGATTATAGACAAGATTGATTAAGCCCGGTATTGTTTCAGATTTCTGCCCGTGCACATACCCAGCCACGCGTACATACGTGATAACATTATTCATGAATATATAATTGATATCGCCATCTTCCTCAATCCTCTTCGTGCTGCCGAAGCATCCTAGATCCAGGAAAGACCCGGGTATTACCGCTTTTGCGATCCGATCAATTGGCGTTAATCCTCTCTCATTCTTTTCGAAATATCCCGCAGCCAATTCATTTCCCAACTTTTTCACATCTGACGGATCATAAACCAATTTGCCGGCATACGCTTTTTCCGAAAGAGCCGTTGAGACCTCGCCGCCGTCCGTACTTACTGTGATACAATCCTTGGGAAGATCCCCCAACCCTTCCTGATGCCCTATATGATCCATGATGACAGCCAGCTCTATGGGCTCCTGGTACATCCCCGGACCGAAGAGCATTAATTTGGGATAACTTCTATTCTTTTTCATGAAGCCCCTCACCGACGATTCAAATTCCCGGCGCTGTTCCGGATATCTTCCGAACTTTGATTCATGCCCCGCAAATTTAATCATAAAGAACGTAAAACTCGATACCAACCGCGGGAATTTTCCTGAGATGAGAGCGCCACTAAGATCGTCGACCGTAGTATATCCTTCCTTTTTAGCAAACGCCTCCATTTCATCCCAAAATATTCTGACGACGCTCCTCATGCCGGCAATATGCACGGGACCCAAACGAAGAAGCGTGTAATAAATACCGACCAAACGGTCGACGCTTTCATCAATCGATCGCACCTTTGCCGCGGTGATCGGCGACGGCGAGGCAGGAGATTGATCATGCCTGGCGTTCCTGCAGATATCTTCGACAAGCTTTCCTATTGCAGGACGCATGTGTGGAGGAATAACGCCACGGTGGAATGGCCTGTCCTTATAAGGGCCTTTAATACCTATCGGGTAGTTTATTGCGATTATTTGATGGATGAGCCTTTCTACATATTTCTTATCGGGAGGCCCTGTGGTATCAGGCCTCATCATCATGTCGGAAAATTTGATCCTACCGTCCGCAAGACGAATGAATATGCCCAGATCTATCAGCGCGCCGACTTCCCTGCGGCTAACCGTGTAATCTGAGAATGGCTCGCCTTTCTGATTGAGCCTTCTCGGACGAAAATTTTTCTCAACGTCAAATCCTGTCGTGGCGGCGAGTTTAAAGAGGTCGCCATTACGGTCGTCGATTATCATTTCAAGGCAATCTGCGCATGAGCCTTTAGGGGTCCTTGCGTCCGGCGCCGCAAAAACGGGCTTTGCCGGCGATGCGGAGGCGGGATTCGGGACGGCGCTTTTATATCTGAAGAAGAGGTTCCGCAAAAGGGTGAAATCAAACAGCGTCTCGCCGCAGCATAGCATGAGATACCCGACCTCGGGAGGCACTAAAAGGGCCAGTATTTCAAAAGGCCCTACGGTCTTTACGATCTTCCAGGTGTCGCGTTTGAGCCCGGGGTCTTTCCACGGGAAGAAGAAACCGTAGCGCTCATAGCTATCGCAGAAGAAGGTATTACGGAACAGGAGAAACTCGAAGGGGTAGAATACATATCTGTTCATCAGGAATATATCGAACAGCACCACGGCAACGAAGCTCACTGCTTTCGCGATGATGACGCTCTCGATCGAAGCTCCGGCAAGGTGCGCCACCGACGGGATGATGAACTCATAATATAAGGTATAGATGGTCGATTTTACGGCCGCGGCCGCGAATATGCCGCGCAATGAAGGATTGAAGGCGGCATCTTTACCGATGAAATGCTTGAGGATGAGCGTGCTGATATAAAGCGTGCCGGAGCCGAAGAGCGCGCCGGTAGACAGGAGGGTCGGCAGTGATTTCCCGATCGCCGGTAAGACATATACGGCAAATATGACCGCCGCGGCTGAAAACGCGGCAGTTATGAACGCTGTCCTCGGGAACATGCCCGCAGCGACTGCTTCGCCACCATTAGAAATAGAGACCGGGGACTCCGAAACCTTTTCTGCCATCTTCGGGACAGTGGGCTCTGGTGACGGCGATACGGGCTCGGCAGTAGTGACGGATAGCTGGCCGCCTTCCGCATCTCGCGGTATTCTGCGATTAAATAACGGATTATTTTTATCAAAACGACAGCCGCGGGCTTCATCCATCATCGCGTGAATCGCTACTCGCGCCCACGGGTACTTGCCCTCACGCAACGCTTTGATATCTATGCCGTCTGGCGCTATGCCCGTATCGGGAATGATGTCGCTTCCGTCCTTTAACTTCATATAACCTATGTATTCTTTTCCGGAAGAATTGTCCGCCGATATGTCAAACACCAGTGAACGCCCCAGATTATTATTCTGTAACTCCACCGTCTTATCGCCGGCGCCGTTTTGTAACATCACCCTCAAGACATCCTTGCCGAAGAACGCGGCTTCAATGACTCTAAAACTGTCTTTAACTTCATCTACGGCGGATCCGGCGATGGCCGCCTGTTCGGGGCCCGTAACACCTACCGGATGAGACGCAGAATTTTCGGCAGCTGCCAGCCTGTGCAAGACCCCTTGGGACTCTCCGCGATGTTTTAAATCCATGATACGGGCCCATAGCCTTCTATGGGCATCGCGCATCTTAAGGTATATGATCCCATAAAACCGCAGAAGGAAGAACGGTATACGATTCTGACGGGCGGCAATATCGGACATCACGCCGCCTGTCACCGCGAGGCCATTTTCTTCAAGCATGCGATAGCCTTCGCCGCCCGTTAACGGATTGGCGTCAGCTGCTCCATAAACAACGTTCTTGATGCCGGACTCGGCAATTATCCGGGCGCACCGCGGGCAGGGTTCCAGGTTAACGAAGATCGCCGCTAGGGTCAGCGGCCCGCCCAATCTGTCATCGAGCCACCTGATCCGCCGTATGAAGTCATCCGGAAACTGCGGCGATATTTTTAGGCTCATCCGTAAATGATAAATGGTATCTTCGATGACCTTTTTGTCGGGAAAAAGATACCCTTTATGCGCACCGCGGATATACGCACCCTCCAAGGCGTCCAGTATGGCCAACCGTTCCGCGTGCTGCTGGCCGAAGCCGTTGACGGACCTTCCGATGATATTGCCGTTTCTGTCCGCAACCATCGCGCCGACCCTCGATAACGGATTAAACGGAAATCCTTTCTGACTTCCGTCCACCATATCCAGGACCTGCCTCATATAACTCTCCCGTAAGGAGGCTGAGCTACCAAGCCCGGCAGCGAATGAACCCGTTTCCGATTCGACGGGTTTTTCAAAGACCATTACCGCCTTCGGAGGCATAAGGTCGGGTTCAAACTCATTAAGATCCATGTATTCCGATCGGACGGTCGCAAATCCTAGATTATGGAACCTTTCTTCCCACTGTTCCATGGACGCGAACGAATCCGACAGGGGCACGTTGAAATGATCCCTCGTCAAACGATTACCGAACCAGTCAAAAAATTCCAGAAGAGAAGCCTTTTCCTCTCCGGAGAACCCGGCGAACTCGCGCACCAGGGCATGATCGGAGCTTCTCAATGCATCCGCCGAGGAAGGCGAGGAATCCTCTATTAATATTAAACGGCCTCCGGGTTTCATCACTTCCTTCAGATGGGTTAAAAGCCGCTGCTGCGTTCCAAAATCGTTATGATGAAGCACCATGTTTATCAATATCGTGTCCACGGAGGCCGGTCCAAAGTCCGTCCGGTCCGGCGCGGCGAGCTTCTTAAACATAACTCCCGGGACCGGGGCCCCGGCACACATATCGTTTATATCACACATGTACGCGGAGCTTATTTCGCGGCCGCGGTACTTCCGGATCTCCTGTATGATGTCCGGAGATAAAGTGCCAAAGTCAACGAGCACGGGCCCCTTTACGTAGTCCTTTAATTTTTTCCCTAAATACGCGGCCTTAGATGCCCTGAAAGTTTTAAGCCGTTCCCGATACCAGGAACCCTCGCGTATTATGTCTGAGTAGTTCAGATATATTTGCCGCAAGGCCTCGGGGGCGTTGTCGGCATTCGCTGCGAGCAAAGACAGGACACCTTCAAGCCATTCATGAGGAAGCCCGCAAATCTCCCAGTAAAGACCCATCCGCTTCGATATATATTCCATCAAACGCGGGTTCTTTGTAGCCGCAAACGAGCCTGGCGGCAACTCGACATAAGCAGACATACTCCTATGCAAAGATTCGTCTTTGGGATCGGCCGGCTGACTTACGTACGCGGGCCTATGGGTTATGACGACCGGATAAGTGGCGACGTCCTTTTCGGCAAACCTGCGGAGCTTCAAAAGAAGCGCGCATGCGTCTTCGAATCCTTTACTGCCGGGAGGGTTGGATCTTATCCTACCCTCGAGAAAAGAGAGCACGGGTTTCAGGAAAGCCACTAGTGCCGCATGATGCGGCGCGCCGGCGGAGCTGGCACGTATCGATATCATCTTGATCGCCCGAATATCATCGATGCCCGATTCATAGGCAGAGCCTTTCCGCTCCCTTTCCTTTATTTCTGCGGTTATCTCAGGAAACATGAGTTCCTGTATTGCAGCCCTGCAGCATACCGTAAGCGCCGTATCATAACTTCCGTCCGGTACTTCCACTTCTTCGCCCAAAACTTCGACTATGGTCCTTTGTGAATCCGGCCCCGGCGACGGCGATGAGGCAGATGCATGGCTGTTCACATTCGCCAGGGCATCCGCCTTAAGCTTCATCAGTCCATCTACTTCCTCCGGAGTCGCGTAGCGCCATTCCGCGGGCTTTAACCCGCTTAGCTTAAGCGGCCCGTAACTTATCCTTTCCAGTTTTTCCGCCTGATGGCCCACTTCCTCGCACATCTTCCTGACCTCGCGATTCTTACCTTCGGTCAGCGTAAGCTCTATTACCGAGGACCGGGTATTCCTGCTTACGACCTTCACCACGGCAGGCTGGGTCGTATAATCTACGGTGCCGTTCTCTCCTTTTTTGGCAGGGATCTTTATCGTCACTCCTGCCGCCAATCGCTTCACGGCATCTCCGTTCATATCGCCTATGTCGCCGCTCACCGTCGCTCTATAGGTCCTGGGTATGTTGAATTCAGGCGAGGCCAGCACGTGATTAAGCTTTCCATCGTCGGTAAAGATCATCAGGCCTGAAGTGTCCGCGTCGAGCCTGCCGACCGGCGTCACTCCCTTAGGCGCAAGGCGCGATCTCAATACCTTATACGGTATCAGATCGTAGACGTTCGGGCGACCATCGCGATCCTTCCCCCTCTCGGACAGGCAGCCGGTAGGTTTATCCAATATGATATAGATATGGCCTCTCTTTGCCTTATCCGAAGGGACAGCGGGGCGCTCCGATGGCGGCTCCCATCCGTCGCCCCAATGGTATGGATTGCCGCTCTCTTCCCAGGACGACAGCGATGTGTGGGCGGGAGCAGATAGAGTTTTCCATTGCCGTATTATTGGCTCCTCCGGCACGTCATCCTTACATCTTGTACGCTGAAGCTTAAATTGCGAAGTACTGACCTCTACCGCCCCGGTCTCCGCCCAGTATCCGCTTTCGGTCATTTCCCTGAATACAATATGATCCGAACCGGATATTACGCGTATTCCGCTCCGGCCTAATTCATCCACTATGCTCTCGAAATACGCTCTCCTTTCCGCCTGTAAGGCTTTATTGCTTTCAAAGCCGTCAAAATATATCTCGATTTCGGTTAATCCCTGATCTTTAAGTACGCT
>Ga0364907_10086_pt1 | contig 21225 bp, 16 predicted proteins | sample ExccelJu500002D3_2_FD_206960 | JGI IMG/M metagenome (GOLD analysis project Ga0364907, IMG submission 206960) | Enriched cells from Trout Bog Lake Hypolimnion, Wisconsin, USA - BchlTB.July02.5000.02.D3 | ecosystem: Environmental > Aquatic > Freshwater > Lake > Hypolimnion/Profundal zone | place...
TAAGTCTTTTGTTATACGCGGGCTTCCATACGTTGCTTAGGCTCCTCTCGTGGATCTGCTTAATCTCCAATAGAAGCGTCTTATCAGACGCTTCTCGTACAGACTTAGCCTTTGTCCAATCGTAGTAGCCACTACGTGATACACCCAGCGTTTGACATAAAACTGTGATGCTATGTTCAGCACTTATCGTTTTTATTAGGGCCTACCGCTTTGGTGGTGTTTGCGAGAGTATGCCCGCTGCTTTTTTTAGTATTTCACGCTGCTCTGTCACTCGAGCCAGCTCCTTCTCTAATCGTTTAACTTTTTCCTTATATTCTGCGAGCGTTGTCGGCTCTCTCTCAGGTTCTACTTGTTTGATCTCTTTCATATCTCGTCCCCACTTATACAGATCAAATACGCTCACTCCTAGCTCTTTTGCAGTAAATTCTGCAGACCTTCCGCTATTCATCCACATACGCACTGCCTGCTCTTTGAATGATTTATCGTAACGGTTACGTCTTTCTCGGATTATACTTTCGTTTTTCATGTTCGGTTATATGGTTTTTATAACCTAAACCGTGTCCGTATTATCGGGGTAACCTCATAATCTGATAAATTTCTTTAGGTTAATTTATAGCTATTGCAGCAATGAATAGGCTTGTTTGGGATTATTTTATAGTTATTAAATGGAATTGCCTACTTAGTTCCCCCTATATTGCTTTTCTTTTTTATTACTACTTTAAGGGTGTAATAAAATGCATTAAGTAATTGTTTGGTAATGGCTTAGTAGGTGTCTGAGATTTACACCTAAAACACCTATGAATACTAAACGTTTAGCTATATTAGTTCGCCAGCTATGTCTGGCTAGTGTGATTGCTTTGCCCGCCGCCACTTTAATGGCCGCTCCGGATGCAACGATACCAGCCCAGTCATCAGCTGATGCTGCTGTCGCACTTGATCCGTTTGAAACATCTGCAACTTCAGATAAAAGCTATGGTGAATTGAATTCTAATTCGATCACTGCTTTTAAAACTGCACTTGATCATGTTCCTGTATCTGCAGACGTATTCGATACAGCTTTAATGGATGATACGGCGATGAATTCTGTGGAGCAGACGTTATCCCTTTTCTCAGCTGGTGCTGGTATGTATAGTACTTCTCCTGACGGATCGGCCTCAAATTCACAGTACCTAGATCGTAATGCAAATGGCTCTGTTTCCTTACGTGGTTTGACAGCTCCAGCTGTCATGCTTAACGGGTTTTTTAATACCGGCGGTTCAGGCGTTACAGGTACAGGAATAACGAGTAATTTTGATATTGATAAAGTAGAGGTTATCAATGGCCCTCAATCGCTTTTATACGGTGTGAGTGGAGCTGGTGGTGTGGTTAATGTAACTTTAAAACAAGCTCGTTTTAACTCGTTACCTAGTGGTCAACTCAAATTTAGTAGTGATCAATATGGCCATAAATTAGGTCAATTTGACTACAGCGTAGGTGGTAAAAAAGTTGCTATTCGTGTTGCTCTCATTGACCAAGATTTAGGTGGTCGCCGTGTTTTGATTGGCGGTCCAATGCAAGGTGAGTATGTGCAATTAGCTTTCAATCCTGTAAAGAGTACAATTATTCGTCTTACTCTCGATGATCAGAGCTTTAACCGTATCAATGCGCAAAGTGGACTTATGGTTTTTACTGCACTTAGCACATCTAACGATGCGCGTAATGGACAGTATCTTAATTACCTTTTAGCAACTAATCAATTGACTGCTGCAGCCAATGGAGGCGCAAGTGGCGCCGGTCCTCTTAATGGTATTGATTGGAATAATGTTAATTCTCTTGCTGGTGCTTATGCTGGCGAAGATCGTGATCACCACGATTATTTGGCTACGATTGATACACGTGTTAATTCTTGGCTATCGACACAAATTTCAGCTGGTTACCGTAGAGATTCGGATTTAAAAATCGGTAATAGTATTGCTGGTTTTGATGCGCCAAACGTAGCAGCTAATCCAACAGGTACTTATGCGATTGCTATTCAATCATCCGCTGAGTCTGGATTATGGGAGCCAAGTCGTCAAAAGGTCGCTCGTATCTCTGCTTTATTTGATAACAATTTCGGAGGAGTACATAGCCAATCTATCATAGGTGCTGATACTAATCGTACCGATAATGCTACAATTAGTTCATATTATGTTTTAGCAGATCAAAACAACAATCCTGTGATGAGTGGATCAACTGCTGCTAATGGATATCAAATTATGCCAACAGCATATTATGGAATTACAGGAATTCCTCAGCAACCGCTATTTAATCCTGCAAATCCTGTAGTTAGTTACAATGGTCTCACTTATGTGCGTGAATTTGTTAACGGCACAAATCCAGCTTTGATTTCAGCTTCTAATCCCGAAGGACTAACTGGAAATGGTACCGGTGATTTCCGTCATGCTGATAGTATTTCGAGTGGTTTATATGCAGCAAACTTCTCGGAGTTTTTTAAAGGCGATCTCACGACATTAGTGGGTGTTCGCACTGGTAAACAATACGATCGTAGTGATGTTGAAGGTTCTTCAGCTGCAGCACCAAGTGTTCTCTCTGAATCTAAAGTTAAATTTACATCATATGATGCAGGTATTAATTTTAAAATTCGTGGTAATTTGCGTGGTTATGCTGAAGCATCAAGCGACGTAATTCCTGCAGGAAACGCTTCGGTCGATCCTTACGGTAATCCTATGAAGATTGCTCATGGTTTAGGTGAAGAAGCTGGATTAAAGTATACTACGAGTGATGGTAAGATATCTGGTTCTCTCGCGCTATTCCACGCTGTTGATAACAATGAAACGATGTCATTTACCAGTACGATTGCTCGTGATATCAATCCTACGGGATTAAACGGTGTTTATAATAATGGTACAGGTCTGATTAACGTAGATCGTACAACACAAGGTGTTCAGTTAGCTATGACAGCATCTCCTGATAACTGGAGAATACGTTTATCTGCTGCGTACATTAAATCTACTGTTGGTAATCAGATAAGTTACAATCAACTCTATAACGATCAGTTCTATGAGAACTCCGCTGGTAATGTAACATATGCTGACGGAACATTAGTTTATGTAGCGCCAACATATAACTCGAAAGCAACAGTGTTTGCTGCACCTGCAGCTACAGCTGCTGCAGGTTGGGTTCCTTTTACGGTTGCTATGATGAATTCATCTACGAGTTCTTATTATGCTAATCCAGCTGCTGTGACCTCGGTAATTTCATCTACATCTGGTGCTTATAAAGTGCTACAGCAGGTGGATCCAACGCATGGTAAGATCCTTACTGGTGCAGTAGGTTTACCTATTTCCGCATTGCAGATTGCTCCTAATACGAGCGCACCGCCAATTGGAAATATTGTCATTACTCAACCAGGCGATATCGTAGCAGGTTCTCCAAGGTTTAGTACAAGTGCTGTAGGTTTGTATACAGTTCCTTCTGGGGCGCTTCAGGGATTTAGAGTAGGTGGTACTGCAACCCTTGCTTGGGAAACGAGCATGTACTATTATTATAGCCAAGGCGTTGCAAACATAGCTTCACCGCGTGTTATGTTTTATGAGCCAACACAAGTACTCTTTAATGGTATTATTGGTTGGGAACATAAATTCCGCAAAGTTGATTTTATTACACAACTTAACATCAGTAATATGTTTAATCACTATCATGTACTGATATTGCCTAGTTATGTATATGGTTGGTCAACTCAGTTAAATGCCACTTTTGATCAACAGCCACGATTCTATACATGGACTTCAACGTTGAAGTTCTAAGTTAATAAATATTTAACAAAGCTAAGTTGGAGTTGGTGTGTTAAGGCACACTGGCTCCAACTTTTTTATGCTTGGTTTAATGACCCTCAATCGTGGATATTCGCCTTAAGTTTTCTTTGGCTTCATCTAGTGATGGATCTAGAAGTAGAGCTTTTCTGTAATGAGCTTCTGCTTGTTTTAGTTCTCCTAGCTCAAATAAAGCACTGCCTAGGTTGAGTTCTGCAAATGCAAATTCTGGCTTTATTTTAAGAGCATTGATATAATGCTCGGATGCTTGTTTGAGTAAATGCAGCGATGCGTAAGCATTACCTTCGTTATATTCTGCTAGATAGTAGTCTGGTTTTAGAGCTATTGCTTGATTATATCTATCAATCGCAGCCAGAAATTGCCCAATAGTATTTAAAGAATTTGCCCAATTGTAATATGCTTGGCTGTAGTCTTTTTTTAGACGAACTGCCTGTTTGTAGTGCTCATGTGCTTCTGTATGTCTACCTAGCATGACGAGTACGTTTGCTAAGTTATATTGTGCCTCAGCGTTATCAGGTTCTAAGGTTGTAGCTTTTAAAATATAATCTAACGCTTCATTTGCCTTGTTAATACGTGTAAGGAGAATGCCTAGATTAATATTCGCATCCATAAAATTAGGTTTTAAGAGGAGTGCGTTTTTGAATTCCTTTTCTGCGTCTAAAAAGTTACCGATTTTTACTAAATACTCGCCAAATCGCTCGTGTCCTACGACAAAAGAAGGGCTTAGAGTTACTGATTTGTAGTAATGCTCCCCAGCTTCATTTAGATTTCCTTTAGCTAGGTATTCTTCGGCAATCATGAAATGCGCTAGAGGGTTGTTTGGTTTTTCATTCAGAGTATCTGACCAAAGTTGAAGTGCGCTACTGTAGCTCTTGTTGTGCTGATAGGTTGTGATTCCAAGGATGAAAGCTAATATAAATATACCGACTAGAAAGCGTTCTAATGTAAATCGTGGATGCTTTATTGCTAGAGAGTAGAGGCCGATCGTGCTTAGCGTTATTATAGCGAGCAGAGGCATATACATTCGGTGTTCCACGATCATCTGGCTTGTTCCAGGAACAAGGCTAGTGGGAGATAATATAATAAAGAACCAAGCGCCTAAAAAGCCTATATGAGGTTTTTTAAAGAATTGCCATATGGCTAATCCTATAAGCGGAAGAATCAATAGCCACGGGGTCAGTTCACGTACGTCTTTGATTGTAAAAGCACCGTATTCAAACACGAGTGGGTGTGGCCAATAGGATAGTCTTAAGTAACGATATATAGCTTCTCCTTGGGTATATAAGTAACTAAAGGGTGATGTGCGCACGCCGAAACCAATCGAGCCGCCGCGATTACCGCCGCTTTGTATTAAAAGGTATACTAGTAATAACCAACTTAGAGCTAAGAACGCGTAGTGCCAGAAATGATTTCTTAATGCATCTTTAAAGCTTTTACTCCAAAAGCACTTATCGTATATAAAAATTAAAACAGGTGCAGTTACCATGACTTCCTTAGTTCCCATGCCAAGAAGGCAGAAAACTATGGCGCCTAGTGACCATTGTTTGTAATACTTCTCGTTTTCAAAATATCTAATTGAGCAATATAAACTCAGGAATAAGAAGCACGCTGTTAGGGATTCGGCTCGTTGGATGATGTAGGTTACTGCTTCGGTGTTTAGGGGATGGACAACCCAAATGAGAGCTGAGGCTAGAGCTAATACAGATGAAACAGGTTCTGAATAAATAGGATTATTTTTTTTGAAGAGAGTTCTTCTAATAATTCCGAATATGCAAATTGCACATAAAAGATGGATACATAAGTTTAGTGCATGATAACTCCACACGTTATAACCACTAAGTGCGTAATTTATAGCTAAGCTTAAATTGAGAATGGGGCGGCCCTGTACGGTTACGTTTATTTTTGGTTCAAACGATAGAACGTCTTTAAGGGGCCAAAGATGTCTAATAGAAGGGTTTGCTGTTATTGAAGTTGTATCATCTAATACGAATGGACCTTTGAAACTATTCCAGTACGCAGCTAAGCCAGCGCATATAATAAGAACCGCGGCTATGCTGTTAAACTTTCTTAACATATATCGGTATCGTAGTGTGTGATGTTACTGGTTAACAATATGAAAACCGAAACTATTTAAACGTAGTTATAAGCCAGGCAGACTAGGATCTAGCCTTCTGGCTATATCAATTTCTTCATGTGCTTCTTTATTCTGAGTATCTTGTCGTAATAGTACTAGGCCTAGATTGTAATGAGCTATGGCAAACGTGGGCATTAAGTGGACCGCTTGTCTATAATGTTCAATAGCATCGTTTTCTCGACCTGGAATTTTGGCTAAGAGGTTTGCGTAATTATTATGAGCTAAAGCGAAGTTAGGATTTAGTCTTAAAGCTTCGTTGTAGTGGTGTATGGCCTCTACTTGGTGATTAGGTATTTTAGATAATATATTCGCTAAATCGTAATGGGCCTCAACGAAATTGGGTGTGATCTCAAGCGACTGCTTAAGTGCTTTTATCGCATTCTTTGTATCTGAATATCCGGCATAATAAGCGGTTCCTAAATTAGCATAAGCTTCTGAAAAATATGGATTAATTGCGGTTGCTTTGTGAAAAGCAGCAATCGCTTCTTTATAGTTGCCGGTCTTAATTAGTGCATTTCCCAGATTGTAGTACGCTTTGGAAAATTCAGGATTAAGCTGAATTGCATCCTTAAATTCTTTTATAGCTTCAGGAATATGTTCAGAATTTTGTAGTAAAGCCGTTCCAAGGTTATAATGGGCATCCGCGAACTGTGGATTAATATCAATCGCTATTCTTAATTCTTGCACTCCTTCAGCCCAGTGTTTTTCTGAATGCAGAAAAGCTTCGCCTAGATCGTTATGAGCTTCTGATGAGTCTGGTTTCAGTTTTACTGCTAGCGCATATTCTTCGACTGCTTCTTTTTCTCTCCCTGGAATTCTGCTTAGTGATAAACCTAAGTTTACATGAGCTCGTGCATTCAGTGGGATTTTTTTTACTGTATCCTCCCAGAGGCTTAGTTCACTTTGATAAGCCGTATTTCGTTTATGTGATATGACTCCTAAGATTATTGCTATGGCCGCAAAAAGGATAAGGCATTTTCTGCCAAACTGAGAGAAGGCGCTCAGTATTAACACAAGACTCAAAGGTAAAATAGCGAGATAGAGTCTGTTTTCTGCCATTGGTTGACTAGCTACTGGAATAAAACTGGATGTTGGACTTATAAGTACAAAAAAGCTTAGTACAAAAAAGCTTATTTTATTTGAGCGTCGATAGCTTAAGATCGTTAGGTAAAGCAGTACTGCTGTAATTAGGCAGTAAGGCCATAAGCTACCAAGGCTTTCATGGATGTACCATCCATAATCAAACACAAGCGTATGAGGCCAAATAATTAAGAAAATATAGTCTATAACCACTTTGGTTTCATGGAGGGCATACTCCCATGGTGTAATGTGCTGATCAAATCCTACACCTCGGTAGTGAGCGCTTGTGGTTAGGTAGATGAGTGGAGTTAAGCTAAGTGCGTATCCTGAATATAAAAGTATGCGTTGCCTTAGTGCTTTGCAAAAACTTCCAGAAATAAATAGGCGATCAAAAAATAGTATTATCAATGGTGCTGTGAGCATGACTTCTTTAGTCAAAATGCCGCACAAACAGAAAATAATAGAAATAAGAGAATATATAATCTTCCTGGCTTTACTTGTACTGTATGTGCAAAGAACGAAGAAGAGAAATGTCAGTATATAAAAAAAACCCATTAAGGATTCTGCACGTTGAGATATGTATGTGACTGATATCGTCAATATGGGGTGCCATGCCCAAATAGCTGTAGTAATGAGTGCTAAAAGATGAGAAGAAGCATTATGTTCGTCGCCTGTTAGGAGTTTTTTAAAGGTGATTCTTAGGGTTAATAAAAGTAGGAGAGCTGCGGCCGTATGAATTAATAAATTTGTTATGTGGTAGCCCTCAACTTGGATGCCTCCTAAGGCGTAGTTAAGAGCATAGCTTAAATTAAGTAAGGGTCTTCCTCCAACACCTGCATGATTTGGTGGGTTTAGAACGCCGATGATATTCCTTAAATGTCTTAGGGAAGTATTGTTAATGATTGAAGATTCGTCATCGAAAAGAAACGGGACATGTAACGTGTTTTCGTAAATTATCCAGAGTCCCGCTATTATAAGTGTGGCACTAAAATAAAATGAATCACTAAGACGAATGTACCATGCTTTCGCAATAGTATGGGTTTTGGTCTGAATCATGGTTAGTGGCTATGTCTAGGTCATAGCGTTTGCCTTCCTGTGCCAAGCGGGTTTTAGTAATAGCCTAAACTACTCTATATGCCTAGGAAAAGTAATAACGTCAGAACCATAAAGCAGCATGACTTAAATCTAACGTATGCGGTTTTAGCTTGTGTACTTATTATCGTTGCGGGGCTGGTGGCATATCACAGCAGCTTTAATGGCCCTTTTATTTTTGATGATATAGATTCGATAGTAGATAATCCTACAATTCGTCAGTTATGGTCATTCGGTTCTGTTTTTAATCCACCATCAGGAGGTGTTACCGTTGAGGGGCGACCTTTATTGAATTTGTCACTAGCTTTTAATTACGCATTAGGCGGTGTTGATGTGAGAGGGTACCACATGGCTAATTTGGGTATTCATGTAATTGCAGGCCTTTTATTATTTGGAGTATTTTATAAATTATTTGAACAAGCTAAGTTAAAGGCATCCGGTGTGTTGGCATTTTGTATTTCGATAATATGGACTGTTCATCCTATTCAGACGGAATCTGTTACTTATATTATTCAACGTGCAGAATCGTTAATGGGGCTGTTTTATATCTTAAGTATATATACTTTTTTGTGCTATCGTGAGAATCGGCCTAAGTGGGGATTTGTTTCTGTTCTCGTATGCTATCTTGGTATGGCTACGAAGGAGGACATGTTTTCTGCGCCACTTATAATTTTGCTTATTGATGGGGTTTTAATTTCAAAAAGCTTCAAAGAAGCTCTTAAAGAACGCTTATTATATTATTTAGGCATATTCTCATCTTGGGCTTTACTAGGTTATCTTATCTATTCAACTCATGGCCGTGGTGGTACTGTAGGTTTTGATTCAGGACTACCGGTTTGGATGTATTGGGTTACACAATTCCCTGCAATCATTCACTATATCCAGTTAACTATATGGCCTAATCCTCTCGTATTCGATTATGCCTTTAATCGATATTGGATATGGCATCCATGGTTAACGACTCCTTTTGCGTTATGCGTATTTGGCCTTTTAGCAGTTAGTGCTATATGGGCAGTGAAACGCAGACCAGTAGGAATACTCGGGTTATTTTTCTTTGTTTTACTAGCACCTACTTCGGTTATACCAGGAAACCGACAGGCAATGGCAGAACATAGAATGTACCTACCACTGGCTGCAGTAATTGCGGCAGTTATTCTACTAATTTATAATTTATTAATTAAAATAAATTATAAAAAAAAATCATCAAATTCAGAGCGTTTGATTAAGCTTGGATTATTTTTAGCTACATTACTTGTCGTTACGCTACTTTGTTATACAACAGTTCAGCGTAATAAAGATTATCAAAGTAGTATTGCATTATGGAGTAAAACAGTAGCTGCGGTACCAGATAATCCATTTGCTCATAATAGTTTAGGAAGCGCCTATTTTGACTCACATAACTTCAATGCAGCAGAAAGAGAATTCAATGCCGCGGTTAATCTCAATGATCATTATGCGCAGGCTTATTCAAATTTAGCCGTTCTCTATGCTACAGAGGGACGTAAAGAAGATTTTGCTAAATCTATTCGTAGAGCTTTAGAATTAAATCCTACCGAGTATAAGCCACGGTATTATTTTGCGTTGGGTTTAGAGTTGCTTGGATTTCCTGAACAAGCCTGTGAGCAATACAAGAAGACGCTTGAATATAAGCCATACTTTGCAGATGCGCACAATCGTCTGGGTTTGTGTTATTCTGCACTAGGGAGAAATGAAGAAGCAATTACTGAGTATAAAATGGCATTAGCTCAGAGACCGATATATCCTGAAGTGGAAAATAATTTAGGTAATAGTCTCTCAGATTTGAATAAATATGATGAAGCTATATTAGCCTATAAAAGTGCACTAGTAGAGCGGCCAAATTATTTAGATGCCATTAATAACATAGGTATTACATATGCTCAGATGCACGATTATACTAAATCAGCTGAAGCGTTTAAAAAAGCTGTTTCAATAGCACCAAATTCTCCTTATGTGCATAACAATTATGCAAACATTTTAAAGAAACTGGGTAAAGTTGCTGATGCTAAGTTAGAATACGAAGAGGCGTTAAGGATAGATCCTGGATACGCTGAAGCTAGAGGTAATCTAAACGTCCTTATACAAGAGAGCTTTAGGTAGTTGATTGTAAAATATCGCCAATAAATTTTAACAATTCCGATCTACCTTTGTTTGTCTTGGAAGAACTAGCAAACATTTCTGGCGGCTCAATATTTCCTAATTGAATCAACTGCGTATACTTACGAATTAAATTTTCTGTATGAGTCATCGATTGCTTATCGATTTTTGTAAAAATAATAGCATAAGGCAAAGACTCGCTTACTAGCCACTGTATAAACTGTAAATCAATAGGTTGTGGTTCTAGTCTGGAATCTATCAATGTGAATATGCAGCGAAGATTTTTACGATTTTTTAGATACTCACTAACAAAGTGATTAAATGCATCTCGTTTATGGTGTCCAACAGATGCATAACCAAATCCAGGTAAATCTACTAAGCTCCATTTGGAGTTTATTGTATAAAAATTAATTAACTGTGTTTTACCTGGTACGGTTGAAACTCTTGCCAGATCTTTTTTTTCACAGAGTGAATTAATAAGAGACGATTTTCCAACGTTTGATCTGCCAATAAATGCAAACTCGGATAAATTGGTTCTTGGACATGATTTTAAATCAGCTGCACTGATGTTAAATATAGCTGAATTAATTTTCATCGGGCTTTAATGCTTAATAGATACTTTAATGCGTACAGTGATGAGTGAGCAGGCTTTGCCTCACAACATTAAACGTATAATTAATGCGTTTTACTAAAAACAGAAAGACCGAGAGCTGCGAAAATGAATAGTAATCCAAATATTTTATTTATTATATCCATCTGTTTATCAGTTGCGAATAAGTGGGTAAGTTTTGCTGCCAGTCCTGCATATCCTGCCATAATTATGGCATCGTTAAATGTCATAGTTGCTATCATGATGCCATATTGCAGTAAAAGTGGGCGTGTGTATTGAACGAACTGAGGTATTACTGCTACCATAAATATGTAGCCTTTAGGATTAACTGCATTTACTGCCCATCCCTGCGCGATGAGTTTTGCACCGTTTGATTCAGAGGGAGTGTGTCGTTTTATTTCTAACTTGTGTTGATGGCTTCTAAATCTAGCTACGCCTAAGTATCCTAGATAAATGACACCTCCCCATTTGAGAAGATTGAAGGCTAGTGCTGATGATTTAGTTAATGCTCCTAAGCCAATAACGGCTACTAAGAAAACCGTCCACATTCCGAGTAAAAGTCCAAAAATACCATAAAGACCGCGTTTTAGCCCATAGTTTAGGCCACTCGTCATAGCAAATATTGCTCCAGCACCTGGAGAGAGTGATAGTATGACTGATGCAATAAAACAGGTTATCCAAATATCGAAACGCATAAATTAATCACATATGGCTTTATAGATATGGGCCATAATAATTATTTAGATGCGGTAAAATAGTTCAGCTGTTTTACTAAATAAACTAATACGTTCATCGAGGGATGCACTTTGTGTAAGTGATTTAATGGTTGATGCCCACTGTGTATAAGTGACTGCTAGTTTAGAAACTGGCCAGTCCCCGCCAAACATAAGACGATGATAACCGAAGCAATCGATAGCATGTTCTATATAAGGTTTAAGTTGATCGGTATTCCAATTAGTCCAATCAGCCTCAGTTGCTAAACCTGAAAGTTTACAAAAAACATTAGGCTCTATTGATAGTTCCTTAAGATTCCTATTCCAAGGATCTAGAGTATTTGTTCTTACTGAAGGTTTTCCTAAATGATTTAAAACAAATTTAACCTCTGGGCATAATCTCACCAGTTTAATGACTGATGGCAATTGATGATGATAAACACACAGATCAAACGTATATCCAAAACGGGGTAGTAGTTTTATTCCCTCTATGAATTCAGGGGTTAAGCAAAATGATAAATCCTTCTCTGATTGAATTAAACGACGCACCCCTCGTATGAGTGCGTTTTTTTTAAATTCAATTAATATTTTTTCAACTTTAGATCGATTTTCAAGGGGTGCATGAGCAATTATAGCTTTAATCCTTGAGTCTTTTTTTGCCAGTTGAGTGACAAACTCATTTTCAGTGATATTACCTATTTTTTGTCCGCCACATTCTATGAACACAATTTTATTGATGGTAAACGGAGCACTCTCATTGCTTAGATCTTGGGGTAGAAAATTTCGATGAATTTTCGGAAATTCAATTAGCCAGGGATATGAGAGCTTATCTAAATCCCATAAATGCACATGTGAATCTACAAGTGGTACGTCGAGCATTTATGATAAAGTACTGAATGAGTTAAATTTTATTTTCACTAGGTGTAGATTCTGTAGTTACAGAAAAAACAGTATATGAACATATGTCACTTCCGACATTTTTTAAACTCATGAGTGCATTAGATTCTACGTAAGCTATATCACCGGGACCTGAAATATGTTTAACTCCATCAACGATGAATTCTACTTTTCCTTGTTTTATTATGAACAATTGTAACCAAGGATGGCGATGTGCTTTGGATGCTTCTGTTCCTGGGTTTAGTGAAGTAGCATGAACTTCTAATTTTTTATATGTAAGAGTCTGTGAGTTTACTAGATTTGTGCGACTACCTAAAGGTGTTTTTATGGTTTCCAATTTACTCCAATCAATTACTGATGATGGAAGCATGGTTTTAGGTGCCCATTTTTCAGCTGCTTCTTCACGAATCGTTGCTGAAGCAGATGTGTGAAAGTTGATGACAAAATAGGTTGTTGGTTTGTTGCCTATGTTCGTTACGTTATGCAAATCATGTGATGCTAAGAAAAGAAGTGAGCCTGGACCAAATATTTGTTTTTTACCGTTAATAAATGATTCAACAGTTCCTTTTTCAATTAGAATCATTTCTTCTTGTGGGTGATGATGGGGTGGGTGAGATTGGCATCCTGGTCTTAATGTAGTAATATGGCACTCGAAACGATTAATCGTGGGGCTTGGTGCATCTGCCACAAAACGTGATTGGCCTACGGGTGTAGTTTTAACTTTTAGGGAAGACCAGTCATAAAAAGAAGAATGTACTACAGGGGCTGTTTGCCACGCATTTGATTCTACTGCGTAGATGTTCGATATCGCCCAAAAGTTTAATAGAAAACTAAGAAGAATGATTTTATTTTTCATAAATGTGTAAATTATTTAATTTCCTTTCGAACGTGGGTTAAAAGCCACGCATACAAATCTGGGTTATCATATGTTTGTGTCCAAGAATCATGTTTAGCTTCAGGATATATTGTTAGTCTAACGTCTGCTAGTTTTGCTTTATGTAACATCTCTATAGCCTCTTTAGATTCAGAAACAGGAACGGTAGGGTCCTTTTCGCCATGAAAAGCCCATACGCCTAAATTTAATAATGCTGTCTTATGCTCTGCAGCATTACTTGCTATAAATCGATCGCGATTGCCGCCGCATATTGGGACGATAGCAGCAAAACGGTGAGGGTTTTTTAATCCTACACTCCATGTAGCATAACCTCCCATGCTGTTTCCGGTTAAATATATTCGCGCGGTGTCTACGTGGTAGTCTTGAATTGCTTGATCAAGAAGCGCTATAATCGATTCATCATCCCATGTTTTACGGCTAGGACACTGAGGCGAAATAACAATAAACTGTTCTGAAAGTGCTTTCGTTGACTTTGCACGTTTTGCAATAACTTCGGTAGGTTCTGGGGGAGTGCCTGGCTGAATTGGATCTGCATATTTACTTACACCTGGATGGAGGAGTCGAGGAGGTCCATGACGTGTGAGTCTCCATGGGTCAGATCCGCGTTCACCTGATCCATGTAAGTAGATTATAAGAGGCCATTTTTTATTTGGGCTTTCTGTGTAATCTTTCGGCAATGATAGTAAGTACTGATAACCTACATGGTGTACGATATCTTTACTAAAAGAGTTCACGCTTTGCTGTTCATCAGCGAAAAGTGTGTGTGCAACCATAGTAAATAGAATCGCAAAGAAAAATTGATAGATTCGCATGGGTTATACTAGCAAAGCTGTATGGGGTATTTTTTAATACTAAAAAACCAGACAAACCCTGCAACAGAGTAATTTCGTTAAATTTAGTACGTTTAGTATTTGATCACCTGATGTAACAATCCATATTCTCAATCGTCTTATTGTTTACCTCGTTAGTTGCTTTTTACCCCATGAAAAAAGAAATACATTCGTTTAATATTTCACGTGGCCAGTTTATAAAACGCTGCGCTTCACTTGCTGCTATGACTGGTCTGCCTCTTTGGTATATTGAGCGACAAGAGCTTGAAGCTCAACAAACTCCTAAAAAGCTTGGACCTAATGATCGTCCCTCAATTGCGCTTGTTGGAGCAGGAAGCCAAGGACAAGGAGATGCGCTGAATGCACGTAATTATGGTGATATTGTAGCTGTATGTGATGTTGATAAGACGCACGCAGAACAAGCAGCAAAGAAATTAGCTACTGATGGGCGTGATCCCAAGATTTACTCTGATTTTAGGCGTTTATTAGAGCGCTCTGATATCGATATTATTGTGAATGCAACTCCTGATCATTGGCATTCGCTTGTTAACATAGCTGCGGCAAAAGCAGGTAAAGATATATACGGAGAAAAACCTCTAACGCTTACGGTCGATGAAGGAAGGCATGTAATTAAAGCCGTTCGTGAAAACAAACGTATTTTGCAGACAGGTACCCAACAAAGAAGTACGGCTCGTTTTAGATTAGCATGTGAATTGGTGCGTAACGGCAGAATTGGTAAATTGCTCAACGCAAATGTATGGCTTCCTGCTGGACTACGTGACGGTCCATTTAAGTCGGTCCCTGTGCCTGAAGGCCTGAACTGGGATTTTTGGCAGGGGCAAGCACCCTGGGCTGATTATATGCCTCAGCGTTGCCATAGAACATTTAGATTTTGGTATGATTACTCTGGCGGAACTATGACAGATTGGGGTGCTCATCATAACGACATAGCCTATTGGGCTATAGGTTTGTTAGCTCCTAGTGTTGTAGAGTCCAAAGTTTCTGCTCAACCAATTCCCGGTGGATATACCACGTTTACAGACTATGAAGTAAATTATACCTATTCAAATGGGATAGGTCTTCGTATACGTACCACTCGAGATGATTCCATTTATGGAAGTCATATTAATAAAGCCGGGCAACCGAATGGAATTCGCTTCGAGGGAACTAAGGGTTGGATATGGGTAAGTAGAGATGAAATCACCGCGAGCGAAAAGCATCTCTTAACGGACCCCTTGCCAGAAAACGCCGAGCATCTTTACAAGAGTAACAATCACATGGGGAACTTTATGGATTGTGTTAGATCTCGTAAGTTGCCGATCTGTGACGTTGAAATAGGTCACCGCTCAGCAACTATGTGTCATCTTGGTGCGATATCTATGCGAACAGGGCTTAAGCTAAACTGGGACGCACAGACAGAGCGCTTTATAGGCGAACATGCAGAACACGCTAATACTTACCTAAAACGAGAAATGCGTAAACCTTACGATTACTCGTTTGTAAGTTAATTAGATCGCGTCGTAAATCTGTACTTTGGTCCACGTTGCTTTCCACTTAGCGATAAAAGCTAAGTGGCCTGGATCTGTTTGGTACACATCATGAGCCGCCATGTCTTTGAATATGACGGTGAGTGCTACTGAATAAGAATCGTCAATAATTGGACGCTTTACTGTTGGTGCAGGAATTCCTACATAAGCTTTTTCAATCGATTTAAGTGTACCAAGAATTTCTACGTCCTTTTTGAAGTCGGAGCGTTCTTGAGCGCTTAGTTTAGGATCAAGCCAGAAGTAAACAGTATGTACGAGCATGAGACTGATTTATAGCTTGAGTATGAATGCTGGCAAGTCTCTGCCTGAAGACTGCTCATATATTTCCCTATCTGTAGAAATAAGCACGTTGCATCATACCTTAATCCTGTTACTTTTATTATACCCCTAGCGTCCTAGAATATAACGTTAATGTTATATTCTAGGCATTCAAATTACCCCTATAGAAACTCATTTATCTTACTATGAATATGTGCGTACGGTTAGGTTGTGTTTTATTAGGTCTTGTTAGCGTAATAGTATATGCGAATACACCAAAAACAGACGCTGATTTAAGTTTACCGATAGCAAGTGGACCATTTCAACCTACGGATCAGTCATTAAAAAACTACCAATATCCCGATTGGTTTAGAGATGCAAAGTTTGGTATTTGGGCTCACTGGGGTCCTCAGGCCGTGCCTAGGCATGGTGATTGGTATGCCAGAAAATTATATATTGCAGATGAAATTAATAAAAAGACCGGCAAACATGAAACGGATAAGGATTACATCGATCATCTCGAGAGGTATGGGCATCCTTCTAAATTAGGTTATAAAGATATAATCCCGATGTGGAAGGCGCAGAATTGGGATCCTGATAAATTAATGGAGCTCTATAAAAAAGCAGGCGCTAAGTATTTTGTTAGTATGGGTACCCATCACGATAATTTCTTTTTATGGAATTCTAAAATTCATCGTTGGAATGCTGTGAATATGGGGCCTAAGAAAGACGTCGTAGGTCTATGGCAGCAGGCAGCACAAAAACAAGGACTACGTTTTGGCGTGTCTGAACATTTAGGCGCAAGCTATACATGGTTTCAAGTAAGCCACGGATCAGATCCTACGGGTCCTTATGCTGGAGTTCCTTACGATGGTAACGATCCTCAGTATCAGGATTTGTACCATACTAAGGCTGCACCAAATGATACCGGTTGGTTAAGTATAAATCCTGAATGGCATCAAGAATGGTATAATAGCATCAAAGAATTAATTGATAACTATCATCCTGATCTTTTGTACTCAGATAGTGGGCTTCCTTTTGGTGATGTAGGACGCAGTATGATAGCACATTATTATAATCAAGATATCGCTAAGAACGGAGGAAAACTCGAGGCCGTTTATAATTGTAAACAAGTATCAGAAGGAAGATGGGTTCAAGATTTAGAGCGTGGTGTTATGGATACAATAAAGCCTGAACCATGGCAGACAGACACTTCAATTGGTGATTGGTTTTATAGAACAGGTCAGAAATATAAAACATCCACGGATATCATTGATATGTTAGTCGATATCGTGAGTAAGAACGGAAATCTGCTAATTAATATTGTTCAAACTCCTGAGGGCGATTTAGAGCCAGATATGCTGACTACACTTGATGAAATCGGAGCTTGGACTGCGATTAACGGAGAGGGTATTTACGGCAGTAGACCTTGGAAGGTTTTCGGTGAACGTCCTGCTTTAGCGGAGAACGTAAAGAGCGGAAATTTCAACGAAGGCAAAGTAAAGTACACGGCTGATGATATACGTTTCACAACTAAGGGTGGTGCGTTATACGTGTTTGTTCTTGGAGTCCCAGCGAAGGATGTACTGATTCGTTCCTTAGGGGGTAATTCAAAATTAAATGACAGGCATATTGCTTCAGTAAATTTATTAGGCAGCAGTGAGCGTGTACAATACATGCAAACCTCAGATGCTTTCATAATTAGCAAGCCTTCAACCGTACCAAATCACTCTGCGCTTTGTTACAAAGTTACTTTTTCAGAGAATTAAAAAATGAGTATTATCCCATTATTTCTTGCTACCATGTTGACTCCATGGGGAGCTCAACTTGATCCAGCAGCAATACCGCTTAATGATTATCCTAGACCTCAGTTTGTAAGAAATGATTGGGTTAATCTTAATGGAACTTGGGATTATACGATTAGACCCTTAGCTGATGGGGCATTGCCACAAGCCTATGAAGGAAAAATATTAGTACCTTTTGCAGTAGAGTCTAAATTGTCTGGTGTTCAAAAGGCGGTTACACCTACAGAACAGATTTGGTACAAGCGTTCATTTGATACGCCTCATGTAAAAAAGGGAGAACATATCATTCTTCACTTTGGTGCTATAGACTGGGAATCTAAAATTTATTTAAATGGAATGGCCATTAGACGTCACCAAGGTGGGTATGATGCGTTCTCTATTGATATCACGAGTGCTCTTAAACCAAACCAACTTCAAGAACTTGTTATTTCTGCGTCGAATCCCGTGGATACGGGTATGCAACCTAGAGGTAAGCAGGTTTTGAAGCCTGGTGGTATTACTTATACAGCAGTCACAGGTATATGGCAGACTGTATGGTTGGAAGTTGTTCCGACCATTAATGTATCAGAATTAAATCCTAGTGCAGATATCGATACGAATAAGGTTAAGGTTTCTTTATCGGTTCAAGCTCCTACAGGAGTTGCAAATGTAACCCATGTTGAGATTAGTGGACATGGTAAGCTTGTGGCATCGCAGGATTTTAAATCCGAGGGTAGAGGTACTGCCGAATTAACTTTTACTATTCCTAATGTACATACGTGGTCTCCGACGGATCCTTTTCTATACGATATAAAAGCTACTATATCTACGGGTGAAGTTAAGGATACAGTCTCTTCCTATTTTGCTTTCCGAAAAATTGAAGTAAGAAAAGCATCGGATGGTTACAATCGTATCTTTTTAAATAATCATCCTCTATTCCTTATCGGGCCACTCGATCAAGGATGGTGGCCAGATGGTCTTTATACAGCACCCACTGACGCTGCTTTGAAATGGGATATAGAAATGATGCGTAAGCTTGGATTTAATGTAGTGCGTAAGCATGTAAAAGTTGAACCTGCTAGGTGGTACTATTACTGCGATCATTTAGGTCTTCTTGTTTTACAGGATTTTCCAAGCGGTTTTAAGACAGCAACTCCTACAGGACATATTCTAAGAGATGAGTCCAGTGAAGGCATTTTTGATTCTTTAGAATCAGCTCAATTCAGAAAAGAACTCGCAGCGATGATTGGTCAGTTAAGTTTTTTCCCATCTATTATTACATGGGTTCCGTTTAATGAGGGGTGGGGACAGCACGATACGAATGAAACCATTGCTTGGGTTAAGCGATTAGATCCTAGCCGCCTTGTTGATGGACCCAGTGGATGGAATGATTTTGGGATGGGGGATTTGCTGGATAAGCATCAATATCCAGGACCAGGTACTCCGGTTGCGCAGACAGGACGGGCTTCGATTCTCGGAGAGTTTGGTGGACTTGGTCTTCCAGTTAAGGACCATGTATGGCAGGAACAAAAAAATTGGGGCTATCGATTAATGAAGGATCAACCTGATCTGTTAGAGCACTACACTGCTCTGATTAATCAAATTCCGACTTTGATAAAACAAGGTTTGAACGCAGCAATTTATACACAAATTACCGATGTCGAGTCAGAGGTTAATGGTTTAATCACCTATGATCGTCAGATCGTTAAAGTTCCTGTCGAGCAAGTGTCTTCGCTTAATCAATCGCTCGTTGTGCCTAAATAATTTTATAAAATGAATATTGGTATAAATACCTATCTGTATGCGTCACCGTTTAAGACTAAAAATACAGCTTTATTTAAAAAATTTAGAAAATGGGGATTTGATTCCGTTGAAATAGCCGTTGAAGATCCAGCTCATCTTGATGCGGCTAAAGTTTTACAGGCTGCTAAAAAAGCTAAATTAAAAATTGCAGCTCTTTGTGCTGCTACGGGACCTGGACGCGACTTAAGGGGTTCTGCTTTTGAGCAGAAAACGGCGATGCGATATTTAAAGGCGCTAATAGATCAAGCGGTAGAGTTAGAGTCTCCGATGGTCACGGGTCCGCTCTATTCTGTTGTCGGCAAAGCTGGTTTCGTTGAAAAAAAGCAGCAGAAAAAAGAATGGGCATTAGTTGTAAAAAACTTAAAAGAATTAGCGCGTTACGCTCAGGATAGAGGTAAGATCATTTGTATCGAACCGCTTAATCGATTCGAAACGGATTTTTTAAATACGACCGATCAAGCAATTAAGCTAATGAAGGAAGTGAAGTCTCCTGCTCTTAAGCTTCATTTGGATACATTCCATATGAATATTGAAGAAAAAGATTTAGCAGCTGCTATTCTTAAAGCGGGTAAAGATTTAGCACATTTACATGCGTGTGGTTGCGATCGTGGAACTCCCGGAGGAGATCACACCAATTGGAAATCGATTGCTCGGGCGTTACATAAAATTGGTTATAAAGGACACGTCATGATCGAATCATTTACTCCAGATGTAAAAGTTATAGCTCGAGCTGCGGCAATTTGGAGAACGATTGAACCAAGTAGAGATAACATAGCAAAGAATGGCCTGCGCTTTTTAAGGCGTACGCTTTGATAAGAATACTGATCAAGGTTAGCACTTATATTTTATGAAGCTCCTACGCGTATTTGTTATTTTTAGCGTGTGTTGTTATACTTATTTAGAGGCATCAACTAAGCATATTGTACTTATTGCGGGTAAGCCAAGTCATGGGCCAGGAGAGCATGAACATAGAGCAGGATGTCTGCTTTTTCAAAAATGTCTAGCTTCGGTTCCTGGAATAGATGTTAGTGTTTATGATCAAGGCTGGCCGCAGATAGAGGTTAACGGAGTCGTAACGGATAACGATCAGGCATTAAGTGATGCTGATGCCATAATTATTTATTCAGATGGAGGTGTTTCGCATCCTATGCTTCAGGGACATAGACTTTCAGTCTTAGATAAATTACATAAACAGGGCGTAGGGCTTGGTTTTATTCACTATGCTGTAGAGCCAACCCGTGAACTTGGTCAGTCTGAAATGTTAAGTTGGATTGGAGGAGCATTCGAAGTGAATTGGTCTGTTAATCCTGTATGGAAAGCTAATTATATTCAGTTACCGGTTCATGAAGTTACGCGCGGCGTTCATCCCTTTAGTCAATTGGATGAATGGTATTTCAATATGCGTTTTAGAAATAATATGGAAGGAGTGACTCCACTGTTAAGTGCTGTGCCCCCAGTCTCTACCATGAAGCGAAAAGATGGACTGCATGAGGGCAATCCCTCTGTTAGAAAACAAGTCCAAAACGGACTTCCTCAACATATGATGTGGGTGAGTGAATCTCAAAATGGAGCTCGCGGATTTGGATTTACCGGAGGTCACTATCATAAGGGTTGGGCTAATGATGATAAACGAAAGCTCGTTCTTAATGCTATTG
>Ga0364907_10229_pt1 | contig 21195 bp, 20 predicted proteins | sample ExccelJu500002D3_2_FD_206960 | JGI IMG/M metagenome (GOLD analysis project Ga0364907, IMG submission 206960) | Enriched cells from Trout Bog Lake Hypolimnion, Wisconsin, USA - BchlTB.July02.5000.02.D3 | ecosystem: Environmental > Aquatic > Freshwater > Lake > Hypolimnion/Profundal zone | place...
TTTCTCCACCGTGACCGCACGTCATGGCAGCGATGGGCATCGCGCTTTTTCAATCTCCGCGCTCGTAGCGCCCTATGTTGGGGCGGCAGCCGGGGTGTACGCATGGTATCCAGAGCGCTATGGCGTAAAAGACGCGTTTCGAATAGGTAACTATTCTCTACTAACTGAGGTAGGCGGAAACATCGCGCTCGAGTTCTTTGCCTCAAAGCCGCACTCTCTGCTGTCGCGCATGCACATGAAGAGCATGCGTGGAGCGCCAGAGCCTGGTTGGAACAAATGAGCAACGCCACCACTACACCAGCCGTTGTGAATCAGCGCAAAACTCTTGACTGGCGAGCCGTAGAGACTACTGCGCTCGTGGACTCTACCACTGAAGTCATCAACAACTTCTTCGAGTGGTTTGGCAGTCTTGGTATCTTCTTTTGGCAGGTTGTACGCGCCGCAGTTACACCGCCATTTGAGTGGCGCGAGTTGATTAGGCAACTGGACGAGGTTGGGTCAAAGTCCTTGCCCCTTGTTGCGTTGGCAGGATCTGCAATAGGAATTGTCATCTCTCTTGAAGCCCGCTACAGCCTGAGCCGGTTCGGTGCCAAGTCAATGTTCCCCGCCACGCTCGTGTACTCGGTGATCCAGGTGATGGGTCCCATCATTACGGGCTTGGTTGTGAGTGGGCGCGTAGGGGCGGGCATCGGTGCGGAATTGGCTTCGATGAAAGTCACTGAACAAATTGACGCAATCGAAGCATCCGCAATCAATCCGTATAGATTGCTTGCTGCAACCAGAATCGTGGCCTGCATATTAATGCTGCCCCTGCTAACCATCGCAGCCGACGCCTGCGGGTTGCTGACAGGCTGGTTTGCACAGGCTTTGGTTGAGCCTCTTTCTTGTCATCAGTTCGTGCAGCGTGGCTTTCAGGGTGCAACGTTCAATGCCTTCCTGCCACCTACATTCAAGACAGTTGTATATGGACTGATTATTGGCCTAGTCGCATGCTTCCAGGGGATGCGTACCCGTGGCGGTGCTGAAGGAGTCGGCCGGGCAGCTACCAATTCCGTTGTGCTTGCCTCTCTGTTCCTCATTTTGGCGGATGTGGTGCTGGTCAAATTCATCCTCGTTGTCTTTCCTTAGCACCGTATAGAAAGGTCTGTGAAGCAGCAATGACCAGCGTTCAAACAATTCCGACTGTCAAAGGTGAAACTGAAGCGAGAGTCGGTGCGCCGGCGGTGGCGGTAGAGAATCTTCAAAAGTCCTTCGGTGCGCATCAGGTGTTGAATGGCGTTAGCCTGAGCGTGAATCGGGGAGAGACGTTAGCTGTACTTGGCCGAAGCGGAACAGGCAAGAGCGTAATGCTGAGGCTGATCATAGGCCTCGATAAGCCAGACTCCGGATCGATTCGCATCTGCGATGAAGATATCGCCGGTATGAATATCGATCAGTTGGGTAGTATCAGAAAGCGAATGGGCTTCCTGTTTCAACATGCTGCACTCTACGATTCACTCACAGTTGCTGAGAATGTTGCGTTTCCGTTGCGACATCACAGAAGAGAGATGTCAAACGCTGAGCGCTCTACTCGTGTTCAAGAACTTCTGGTTGAAGTAGGCCTGGAGGGCGGTCTTGACAGGATGCCGTCTGACATCTCCGGTGGGATGCAGAAGCGGGTGGGCCTTGCACGGGCGCTCGCTCTGGAACCCGAAATCCTGCTACTCGATGAGCCTACGGCGGGTCTTGACCCGATCAGCTCAAGGGAAATCGACGACCTGATTCTCAAGCTGCAGAGGGAGCGCAAGATGGCCTCCGTCGTGGTGACGCACGACATGGTTAGTGCGAAGGCAATTGCCAATCGCCTTGCACTACTGGATCAAGGCAGCGTCGTGATTGAGGGTAGGTTTGAAGACCTTGAGCGAAGTGACATCAGATTTGTACAGAATTTCTTAAGGCAGTAGTAGGAGGAAACATGTCCAGAGTGGCTCGGTTAGGGGCATTCATCGTATTGACGCTGGCGATTCTGGCAGCAGCGGTCTTCACTATCGGAAGCAAGGCATACCTGTTTCGATCTACGTACCAGTTGAAGACCTTATTCGACAATGTTGCGGGCCTGTCAGCAGGAGCCAATGTAGAGGTGGGCGGCGTGCACAGCGGAACTGTGCATAGCATTATGCTGCCGCACCAGCCAGGCGATAAAGTTACTGTCCTAATCGACGTTGACAGCACTACGCATGAAATCATTAAACGGGATTCCGTCGCATCAATTGAAACTGAGGGCGTGCTGGGGAACCAGTATCTCGCCATCTCATTTGGATCAGCGGGGCAAGCAGACGTTCACGACGGCGACCTAATTCCAAGCAAGCCCCCCTTGCAGGTCTCAGAGCTATTCAAGAAGGCAAACGGCATCTTGGATAGCAGTCAGCAGGCCATTCAAAACGCATCTGAGGCAACAGCGCACCTCAACTCTGTGAGTGCGAAAATCGACTCCGGCCAAGGCTCAGTGGGCGCATTGATCAATGACAGGGAACTGTATAGCAACCTGCAAAACTCCACACATTCACTGAGCGGGACGATGGTTCAGGCGGAAGCTGGGGTAACGGATTTCCGGGAAAATATGGAGGCCCTCAAGCACAACTTCCTCTTGAACGGCTACTTCAAGAAGCGTGGGTATGAGAATTCCGCTGATCTCACTGACAATCAGATCGATGGATTTCCGAAAGGCACCCCGGCAAAGGTATTTGACTACTCTGCAAAGCAACTCTTCGCTGGCCGGGACACAGCCAAGCTTCAGAATCAAAAATCACTCAATGAAAGCGGAGAATACCTCGTAAATACTCCGTTCGGATTTGCTGTAGTAGTTGTCTCAGCCGGACTTGAAGGAGACAGTTCCAAGGAGCTTGAGCTAACAAAGGCGAGAGCAATGGTTATTCGCGGATATCTGGTTGAGAATTTCGGATTCGATGACAGTAAGATTAAGACCCTGGGATTAGGCAAGCAAACCGGAGCGACGTCAGTAGTGGATGCGGGAACAATTGAGCTGCTTATCTTCCCTGCGGGCAGTGACGTACCAGCAACAGTTGAAATATCCAAAGGCGAAGCGTCAAAATGAGCAGCAGACTATGTGCCTGCACCTTGTGAGCCTCGAGGGCAGCGATTGAGTTGGCTCGTCCTCTAGAAGGCCCGTCGAGACCCAGCAAACTGGCGCTTGAGAATCAGAGATGTGAGCAGTGGCTCAATTGGACGCCCTGAGCGGAATAGCACAGCCACAACTTCAGGCATTTGCAAGAATGGTCCAGAAGGCGAGTTGTATGTCTCGCCTTGGTCCGGTTCCTGAGCTAAGTCAGTTCAACTGGTGACTATCCCTCTTAGCTAACTGTATTATGCGAGGAAGAGTATGCCTCTTGTTACTGTTGTTCTCACGCTCGTAGTAGTCGGCCTGTTGTTATTTCTCGTAAACCGTTTCATACCGATGCAGAGCCAAGTCAAAGGAATACTAAACGGCGTCGTAGTGATTGCCGTAGTCCTCTGGCTTGTGAAGATCTTCGGTCTATTTGAATACCTGACAGCCCTCGGTGTTGGGCAGCCCCTTGTCACTGTAGTCATCACCTTGGCTGTTGTCGGGCTGCTGTTGTTCCTTGTAAACCGGTTCATCCCGATGCAGGGGCAGATCAAAGGGATATTGAACGGCGTTGTAGTGATTGTGCTTGTTCTCTGGCTCATGAAGATGTTCGGTCTCTTCGAGTACATCACCCAGTTCCGCGTTGGCCGTTGAAATACGTTTTGTCCTGGTTGGCGGAATTGCAGTCGATTAATCAATGCACGGCTAAACCTTATGGCACACAACTGTATACAGGAGAAAAAGTGAAGCGCATCTTTGTACTTGCAGTCGGAACTATCTTCAGCTTGAGCGCAATGGCCCAGGTCAATCCAGGGGCGGCAGTGGTCGTGCAGTCGACAGATTCCGGTCATGCCTTTCAGGTAACAGTAGTCAGCCGTACAGTTCAGGCTGTCAATTATCGGCACCGCAGCGGCGCATCAGAGGTGGACTTTGCCGGCACTGCTTTGCTCCCCTCCGCCAACGGTAAAGCTAAGGTACGGAGCAAGCGCGGAACCCTGGAGGTCGAGGCTGAATTTGGAAGCCTGCAGAATCCAACAATCTTCGGCAATGAGTATCTGACGTATGTTCTGTGGGCAGTTTCTCCTGAAGGCCGTGCCGTGAATCTCGGCGAAGTATTGGTGGGTGACAATGATCGCAGCAAGCTGACTGCAACCACAGAACTCCAGGCGTTCGCACTTATTGTTACTGCTGAGCCTTACTACGCCGTCCGGCAACCGAGCAATGTTGTAATTCTGGAGAATGTTGTTAACGCTGATACCAAGGGAACTACAGAACAGGTAAACGCGAAGTATGAACTCATGGAGCGTGGGGGGTACATCCCAACTGGATACAAGTTCGATCCAGTGGTCCTGAGCGCCAGTCTTCCACTTGAGTTCTACGAGGCTAGAAATGCGCTGCGTATTGCACAGTCAGAGGGCGCTGAGAACTATGCGGGGCCTAGCTATCAGCATGCTGTCGAGTATATGAATAGTGCTGACGCTTACGCTACACGGAAGAATGTCGAGAAGAAGCCGCTGATTGCGGCTGCACGACAGGCCGTACAGACAGCAGAAGACGCGCGAGAGATCGCTGTCAAGAGGATCGATGAAGAGCGTCGGAATGCGGTGCTCCAGGCTTCCAGTGATGCTCAAGCAAGATCTCAGTCACAGGCTCAAGACGCAACGCGGCTGAAACTCCAGGCTCAATCGGACAGCGCAGCGGCTCAGTCTGAGGCGGTTAGGGCGAAAGACGAGGCAGTAAGAGCACAGGCAGAGAAGCAAGCAAGCCTCGCAGCATCTGCATCAGCGGTTTCCGCAGCGCAGGCTGACGCGGAGCAATCCCGCTTGATTGCCCAACAAGCGCAGCAGGGCGAACAAAAAGCAGTTAATGACAAGGCCGCAATGCGTGCGCAATTGTCTGAGCAATTAAACAAGGTTCTTGAGACACGAGACAGCGCAAGGGGACTGATCGTGAGCATGTCAGACGTTCTGTTTGACACCGGGAAATATTCGCTGAAGCCAGGCGCGAGAGAGAAGCTTGCCAAGGTCGCAGGAATTCTAATCGCATATCCTGGTCTGAATATTGAAGTTGGCGGGTACACAGATAACGTTGGCGGCGATGAAATGAATGTGAAGCTATCAGAGAATCGCGCTGGCTCAGTCCGTGACTACCTTGTAGAACAGGGTGTCGCATCAACATCAGTGAGTGCCAAGGGCTTTGGAAATTCCTTGCCGGTTGCTTCAAATGAGAATGCAAGCGGGCGTCAGCAGAACCGAAGGGTTGAGCTTGTCGTTTCAGGAGACGTGATTGGCGGCCAGGCAAACTCAACGGTAGGCAGCTTGCGATAATGTCGCAACTCGCGTAGGTAGTTGTTTGAATTGAGTAACAGGGCGCGGCCTCGATAGGGACCGCGCCCTACCTCAAGATAATCTGCATTACGGATAAATGTGAGGGGTCGAGAATGCTCGGAGCAATTCTGATTGTGATTCTAATTATGGCTTTGCTGGGTGTGCTTCCTCGTTGGCCACATAGCAGAAGTTGGGGCTATTATCCGACCGGCGGGATTGGCCTCGTATTGATAATTGTATTGATTCTCCTCCTTCTTGGGAGGATCTAGGCAGGCACGCTCCAAATGAGCACCGTTCAACGACGCACCAGAATCAATGGAGTTGTAATGACCACCATCAAGAATACCGGCGTTAAGACAAGTCTCGCTGCTCGCAAGTTCAACGGCATCCAAATAGTTCCGTCAAATGTGTTGACAGATACGGTTCGAATGCCGCTAGACGATTCGCTGATAGAAGCAGAGGCGTCTGTCTTTGTTGAGGATTTCTCAGTAGAGCATTTCTCTCCAGGGGGCACTCTATCGGCTGTCGTGATGGAAGCTGCAGCTGAAGATACACAAGTGCCAGATATTCCAAGCCTTCCTCGATCGTAGAACAGTCAACTATTCGGCAGATTTGGAGAAGCTCTTAGATCATCGGACTCTCAGAATGCTGTCGTGCGATAGATACATGTAGGTGATGGCTATGCTGCGCGATAGTCACCTCCAATTCAGCAATTTGCAATGATGGCTCCGCCAGCGTCAATACAAGTGAAGGCAGGTATGTATGTCAAATATTGAAGAGATCTACTCTGACGGAATAGCTGGTCGATCCCTGCCAGTACCCTTTGCGCCTATAGCATCGAAGGCATGCAGTCTGCCGCTACCCACCAGGGTTGCATTCATCGGCAACTATCTGCCGCGGCAGTGCGGCATCGCCACCTTTACTACGGACCTGTGCGATGCGCTTGCAAACGAATATGGCAGCGGTCGCCTGTTTGCGATCCCAGTCAACGATCCTGAGTCGTGCTATGAATACCCTGGCCGTGTTCGTCTTGAGCTTGAGCAAGAGGAGTTGGCTTCCTATGAACGTGCCGCTGAGTTTCTCAACTTCAATGGCAACGATCTTGTATGTTTGCAGCATGAATATGGAATCTACGGTGGAGCTGCGGGCCGACACATTCTTTCGCTGCTGCGAAAACTGAATATGCCGTTAGTGACTACACTCCATACCGTACTGCGCGAACCGGACGCAAATCAACGTAGTGTGCTTGAAGAGATTGCGCGACTCTCAGATAGACTTGTCGTCATGAGTGAGCTGGCGGCCCAGCTATTACAGGATGTTTATGGCGTTCCAAACGGCAAGATTGACATAATTCCGCACGGCGTTCCGGATCTTCCATTCATGGATCCAAATTATTTCAAGGATAAGTTTGGCACTGAGGGCAAGCCTGTACTTCTCACCTTTGGCTTGCTTTCGCCAAATAAGGGAATTGAGAATGTGATTCGCGCCCTTCCTGCGATTCTTGCCTGCCACTCGAATGTTGTCTATATCGTCTCCGGTGTGACACATCCGCATATTCGTAAGCGTGAAGGGGAGCGCTACCGCGAAGAGCTAGTTGCATTGGCTGAAGAGCTTGGTGTCTCCGATCACCTGATCCTTAACAACCGATTTGTAAGCGCTGAAGAGTTGGTGGAGCATGTGGGTGGAGCAGATATTTACATCACACCCTATTTGCAAGAGGCCCAGGTGGTCTCTGGAACCTTGGCTATCGCTCTTGGTGCTGGGAAAGCGATCATCTCGACACCCTACTGGCACGCTAAAGAACTCCTTGCTGCAAAGAGGGGCGTGATTGTCCCATTTGCTGACCCCGCGGCAATTGCACAGGCCGTTATTGAGTTGCTGGAGAACGAGGCCGAGCGTCATGCGATGCGGAAGCGTGCCTATTTGCACTCTCGCGGTACGACATGGCCGAAGACCGCTCGGGCCTACATGGCGAGCTTCCAGAGGGCGCGCTTTGAACGCTCATTAAAGCCTAGGGCCGCGCAATCGGATGAAACGCCTTCCGGGGTTATGGATATTCTGCCGAAGATGAACGTGGGACATTTGCTCACCATGACCGATGATACGGGCATGTTGCAGCACGCAATCTTCTCGGTTCCCAACACGCACGAAGGATATACCACCGACGACAATGCGCGCGCTCTCATCGTCTCAGCGGTGCTGGCAGAGGAGCAGGCAGTCCAGGGTGACGCCTCGGCTCCAGAGCTATCGCATCGCTATCTAGCCTTCCTTTGGCTTGCATTTCACACAGATTCTGGAAGGTTCAGGAATTTTCTAGGATACGACCGGAAGTGGCTTGAAGATGTAGGATCAGATGACAGCCATGGCCGCGCGCTGTGGGCTTTGGGAAAGGTGCTCGGACACTCTCGCAATGCAGGCCTGAGGGGAGCCGCTGGCAGACTCTTTGAAGCCGCGGTTCCTGCATCGCTCTCTTTCACCAGTCCGCGCGCCTGGGCATATTGCATCCTCGGTATGCAAGCTTATCTTGACTGGTTTCCCGGCGACAGGGCTATCCAGGGTATTCGCAATGCGCTCGCAAATCGGCTATTGGATATTTACGAGCGCAGCCATACCGATTCGTGGAGATGGTTTGAGAAGAGCCTCTCCTACTCAAACGCGCGGCTCTCTCAGGCCCTCATTCTTGCAGGGTGGCGAAGTGGCAATCAGCGCATGATTGAAGCCGGGATGGACTCGCTCAAATGGCTTGTTGCTGAGCAGCATCGCGACGACAAAGAGGTCTTCGTTCCAATTGGTTCAAGAGGCTTCTTTGTAGAAGGGAATGAGAAGGCGCGATTTGATCAACAGCCGGTAGAGGCGTGTGCGACTGTCTCTGCCTGCCTTGAGGTTTACCGGCTTACTGAAGAGAGGCAGTGGCTTGAGGAGGCGCAGCGCGTATTTCGGTGGTTCCTTGGCAAGAATGATCTTCAGGTCCCGCTGTACGACCCCATAACGGGCGGCTGCAGAGACGGGCTTCATCCTGACCGCGTAAATGAAAATCAGGGAGCAGAATCTACACTCTCTTTTTTGATGGCTCTGCTTGAAATGCAGGCAGCCAAGGTAGCAAGCGTGGAACAACACTTCCCTGAAATGAGCGCATCTCTTGAATCCAACTAGCCCGGCCACGGAATCCCCTGAGTTGCTTGACCTGGAACAGATGAGGCTGAAGGCATGCATCGACCTTCCCCTCTTCACACGACATTCGGATAACCCGATTCTCAGCCGAAAGAACTGGCCCTACCCAATCAACAGTGTGTTCAACGCAGGCGCGGTAATGCTGCCTGACGGGGACACGCTGCTGCTTTGCCGGGTTGAAGACAGAACCGGTTTGTCGCACCTCTGCGCTGCGCGTTCGGCAAATGGCCTCAACGGTTGGCGGATAGATCCTCAGCCAACACTCCTGGCAAATCCCGCTGAATACCCTGAGGAAGTATGGGGCATTGAAGATCCGCGCATCACATACGTGCCGGAGATGGAGCAGTATGCCATTGCGTACACATCCTTTGCGCGTGGGGGGCCTGGAGTCTCACTTGCGATGACGAAGGATTTCAGGACATTTGAACGGTTCGGCGTTGTCATGTCCCCAGAGGACAAGGATGCAGCACTTCTGCCACACAGGATTGGCGGCAACTGGGCATTGATTCACCGCCCGACCACTCCTTTAGGGGCGCATATGTGGATCTCTTACTCGCCCGACCTGCGTCACTGGGGCAGCCATAAGATCATCCTTGCGGCGCGACGCGGCGGATGGTGGGATGCAAACAAGATTGGCCTGTGCTCGCCTCCTATTGAGACGGCCAAGGGTTGGCTGATGATCTATCACGGCGTGCGGCAGACAGCATCGGGCAGCATCTATCGCTTGGGTCTTGCGCTCTTTGACCTCGAAAGGCCGGAGATATGCCTGCAGCGCGGGGACTCCTGGATATTTGGCCCGGAAGCTCCCTATGAACGCAACGGCGATGTAAAAGATGTTGTATTTCCCTGCGGACAGACGATTGGCGCGGATGGAGACACAATCTATTTGTATTACGGAGCTGCTGACTCCTGCATTGCTCTTGCAACAGGAAGCATCCGTTGTCTGTTGGCATGGCTGGAAGCAAACTCAAGCGCCGAGGTAACAAGCACTCCCTAAGACAAGGCCTGAATGAGTATCTTTGCAAGACTGTCGGCACGCGCTGCATTTCAGGTGAATAGCGTTGCAGCGCCGCCGCACTGGCTAACGCACCTGGGCGTGTTGGGAGTCTTCTCTGTTGCAGTGATTGACTCATCGGTAATCCCCATCACTATTCCCGGTAGCCCTGATTTGCTCTTGCTTTGGCTTGTAGCGCACGGCGGAGATCCCTGGCTGCTTGCGGCAAGTGCCATAGCCGGCAGCCTCGTGGGCGGATACTCTACCTGGCAAGTCGGCAGGAAGAGTGGCGAGTCAGCGTTGCGCCGCTATGTGCCGGCGCGGCACCTTGGGCGTATCGTCCGTTGGGTCGAGCGCCATCCAGTCCTGGCTGTATTCTTGCCCGCCGCACTTCCTCCCCCAATTCCTCTGTCACCATTTGTGCTTGCCGCTGGCGCTCTCGGCGTCTCGCAGAATCGCTTTCTGCTTGTATTTGGTGCAGCACGCAGCCTACGCTACTGCCTTATAGCCTGGCTTGCGCTGCTCTATGGGCGCAAGGCTGTTCACATCTGGTCTGCAGAGCTTCAGAGATGGTCGGTACCTTTACTCTGGTCTCTTCTGGGGCTATTGATAGCAGGTGTCGCTTTTGGAATTTGGAAGCTCAGGCGCTTGCGCAAATCTGATGAGGAAGAGGAAATTGCGCGGCATGGCAGGATCGTCTGTGCTGAATAACATATTGAGATAGAGAATCTACACAACGAACATCGCCACGCCTGCGGTAAACATGGCAAGTGTGGTGATTGCTACCAGTACCCATGCCAGCCGGGAACTCGGTTGTCCTTGCATCAAGTTCTTGTCTGAAGCAACAACCAGGATGCCGACCAGAAGAAAGGGAGCCAGCAGGCCGTTGATTACTGCTGTCCAGTAAAGAGCATTCACAGGGTTCACGCCGACAAAATCGAGCGCAACGCCCACCCCTGTTGAAGCGAGAATGAGAGCATAGAACCAACGCGCCTGCGTTAACTTCTTATTGAGCCCCTGTCGCCATCCAAGTGTCTCAGCAAAGGCGTATGCCGCAGATCCTGCCAATGTTGGGATTGCCAGGAAACCGACGCCGATGATTCCTATTGTGAACAGCGTTGCCGCAAAATTGCCAGCAAATGGCCGCAATGCCTCGGCAGCTTGGCGAGAAGTCTCAATCTGTGTAATGCCGTGTCGATTAAGCGTGAGGGCAGTGGTCAGAATAATGAAGAACATGACCATATTCGAGAAGAACGCACCCACACCCACATCAATGTTCCTTAAAGTCAGTTCCTCTGCTGTTGCCCCTCTGCGCAGAGCCAGTGTGCTTTGCCCTGCAGATTTCTCCTCTTCTACTTCTTCACTCGTTTGCCAGAAGAACAAATATGGGCTGATCGTGGTTCCAAGGATCGCAACCAAGGTAGCCCATTCCTCCTTGGAATGCGGTATGGACGGGATGAGGGTATCGCGCATCACCTGGCCCCAATTGGCGCCGACTACAAATGCGGTAATGGGATATGCGAACAGGACGAGGACGAGCCACTTCAGCACATTGGCAATCTGGCGATACTGCAGACGAACCGTTGCCCAGGAGATCAGGAGAGCGAACGCCACTACAAACCAGCGCGAGTTGACTCCGCTGAGCATTGCCGCGGCATCAGCCATGCCCGCTAGGTCTGCGGCGATGTTGATTGTGTTTGCGGCCAGAAGTGCGACTATGAAAGTGAGCAGCAGCCAACGCGGAAACCGCTGGCTGAGATTACCGGCCAGGCCTTGGCCACTCACTTTACCAATGCGGGCGCACATCATTTGAACCGCTGCCATCAAGGGCCAAGTCAGCAGTGCAGTCCAAAGCAGTTTGGTGCCAAGTTGCGCGCCGGCCACGGAGTACGTGGCGATGCCTGAGGGGTCATCGTCCGCAGCCCCGGTAATGATACCGGGGCCGAGCGACTTCAACAGCGAGCGTATCCACCGGACTGATCTGTTAGTCGGCATGAATACCGGCTACTGTGCAGGTTGAACGAACAGATCTTCGGCGAGCTTGAAGTGGATCACCGACTCCGCCGGAATGTCGATATCCCGGTTCCCGGTCAACCCTGCTACTGCCGTACCTGCACCGCCGCCTGCCAGGCCACCGATCACCAGTCCGGTGCCGCCAGAGGCCAAGCCACCTACCAGCATCCCCAGCCCTGCGCCCCCGCCAATCAGCGCGGATGAGCGTCTGCCCTTGCCCTTCTTGGTGCGCGCAAGGTCCCTTGTGTTGAGTGGATACTGCTTGTTATTCAGTGTGAGTGAGGTTAGTCGAAGCTCAAGTAGCGATCTGCCTTTGAAGTGACCACGGCGATGCGATACATCTACAACTCCGCCCACCACTGTACCTTTTGGCAAAAGAACACTGTTATCGCTCGCTATCACCGGCTCAACTAATTCTCCGGTAAATGCGTCGCCCGCACGGCTCCCCTTTACGCTGATGCGTTGATCGATTCGGATTGCCAGCGTGGTTCCTGCCGGGATGCCGACATCGACTGGTACTGGAGGTGGCAGAGGCACGGCAGAGACCACTGGGACTGAGAAGGCGGGAACAGGCGTTCCTGGGGTCGGTGGTGTCACCGCAGTGGTGATTGCCTGGTTCTTCTGTCCGGGCGCAGCAGGCTGCACCATCGTTGTTGTGGTGGTTCCACTCTTGTCAACAGATATAACTTGCTGCGGCTGTCCGGTAGCTGTTGCTTGTGCCTTGGCCTGATCCAGTGCAACGTCCTGTCTGGACTTGCATCCGGAAAGCATGGCTGCTACCAACACCAGCATCAGTACCGGCGTCCGGCCTGTGCGAACCAAAGAGCATGAAGTGAACATTTCAATCCTTTTCTCAATGTGATTGGATGATGGCACCAGGCTGCGATGGATGGCGCTCTGCATCGATGGAAGTTGCAATAGCCTTGGCAAATGCGATAATGCAAACCTGCGGCACTTACCCAGATAACAATTGCCGGGTTCGTGAAAAATCTCCAGGCGCTTCTCAGAATAGTGATCAAACCCATTATTGTCTGAGCCATCTGAACCAGATATGAATGGGGATCGCAGCTTACTGTCGGCTTAAATCACTTGGACTTCTAAATACTCATGGGACATCTCTCGATGCTGGGCAGATAACTATCAGTGAGTTGTTGAGTGGACCCCTGAAGTAGTTCATCGTCTGCGGCGGGTACGCTGCAAAAGTTCCATGTCACGTGTCCATGACGGTTGCGACCCGCAAATTCAGAGCTTAAGAGTCGATCAGTCGTGCAGCACAACGTTGACAAGCGAGCTGTTGATAGTCATTCCACCGCCGCTGTAGTCAATGTAACCAAGTTCCCGAAACCGATTGAGGAAGAAGCTTACGCGCGACCGGGTTGTTCCAATCATCTCTGCCAGGGTCTCCTGGCTGATCTTTGCGATAACCGGAGTTGGTTTCGATTCCTGTCCGAAGTTGGCCATCAGCATAAGCAGCCTGGCGAGGCGCTTCTCGCTGGAGTTGAACAGGTGGTCCACCAGGTCTGCTTCCATGCGGATATTGCGGGTGAGCAGATGCGCGAGGAACTGCTCGGCGAACTCCGGTTCACGATGGAGCAGGTCCTGCATCACCTGTTTGTCGATACGAATGATGGTGCTGTCTTGAAGCGCGTTCGCTGACGAGATGCGAAGCTTCTGGCCCGCCAGGGAGGCTTCACCGAAGAAGCTGGCTTCGGGAAGGTGGGCAATAACGGCTTCCTTGCCGCTCATCGATACGACGGTGAGCTTAACCCTGCCGCTCTGGATGTAGTAGACCGAATTGGCCGGGTCGCCTTGCGAAAAAATTGATTCGCCGGTCACATACTCGCGTCGGGATCTGCCGCTGATGAGCCTGTTCAGAGGAACCTGGAGGTCAAATACTGGCCCATGTTCCGGTAACGCGCTGCTACCACGTGAGGCCACGGTCATTCTGTTGTGTGCAACCGGGAGTGAAGGAAAGGAGCGGCCCAGCTGATTGCTCGGTGCAGTGCTGTTCGTAGTTGCGAAACTAGTAGCCATGATTAATACCTTTCACTCATACAGAGTAGGTGCAAAAGATTGAATTACCGTCAACCGCTGCAATCTCAATAAACCCAAGATACTCACTCAGCAGAAACATGAACATCGGCAAAGGCTATAAATGATGTAGGTGTTTTGAGTCATTTGATGTAGGGTTTCTCTTACGCCTCAGAGTCGATTGAACTGATGTCAAGCACAATAGAATGCAGGGAAGAGATGCAACTCTGCCCCATATCCATTGCATATACCCCATACCTATTGAGCCGCTGACTCTGCGCTTGCAATGAGTCAGCGCATAATGTAACTTCTGGAAGTGTCTAAGTGAGTTATATACGCTAATTATCTATTGTTGAAGAATCTGTTGATCTTCTTGCTGATATGGAATTCAAAACATCTAATTTACATCGGGATTCCGCGCCAACTTGGCCCGGTTGTCCAGAATCGTCCTGATCATGGGCGCCAGATCCTCTGGAGCATTGTCCTTGTTCACATAGGCGCTTGCGCCCGCTAGTAGGCAGCGCGATGCGTATTGGTTCGCTGGCTGCACGCTAACCATGATTACTGGGAGCAGGGGATATTCCAGCCGTACATCCTTCAGAATATCAAGCCCACTGCGGCCTGGCATATTAATGTCGAGCAACAGCACGTCCTGCGGGAAGCCGGCCAACTCGACCAGTACCTCACTCCCGTTGGAGGCCTCGGAAAAGTGAACGCCTGAAAATGCGTCCGCCAAAAGTTCTCTCAGTCCGCGTCGCACGTTCGCATGATCATCTGCTATCAGAATATTCATTATCTTCGACCTGGAGCTAAGATACCGGAGGTGAAAGGCAATCGGCATCAGCAAATGCCGTGTTTTTCGTAGGGTTGTTACCGCTTACGCTGTAAGGGTTTTCCTACAGCGGCGTCAGGCTAGTTGATAAGGCTATTCGTCATGGCGTAGCGTGTAAGGTCGGCGTTGCTCTTCATTTGCATTTTTTCCATAATCCGGGCCCGATAGCTGCTGATTGTCTTTACACTCACATGAAGCCGTTCGCCAATCTCTGTCAGGGGAACCCCGTTGGCGATCATTCTCATTACTTCGTACTCCCGGTCTGAGAGCGATTCATGCAGGGGCTTGTCTGCGGACTCATCCAGATTCGAGATCAGCTTGTCTGCAAGGCTCGCACTCACGTAGCGGCCTCCGCTCAAAATCTTCTTTGTCGCCATTGAGGTGGTCCCGGTTGTTCAGACAGTTTTTCGGTGTTCTTAAGTGGAAGAACTATTCTCGTAATCGTCGAGGCGGTGGTAATGTGGAGATCGTTCTTTGATCTCCAAGGTTTGTGGGAAGGGCGGGAAACGGTTGTATCGTTTTCCGGGCTTTCCATCAAACCGGCATTTCCACGGCCTGCTTCCGTGGCGCGTTATGCCGCCAGTTGTTCGAGCGGTCGGTTGAAGTATACCTGATCCGGCGTTTGGGCTTGCAGGCTAGAGTGTGGGCGGCGCTGATTGAAGAACTGGATATACAGGCCGATCCTGCTTCTGGCTTCGCTGACCGAGTCGTAGGCGTGCAAGTACACCTCTTCATATTTGATCGAGCGCCAGAAGCGTTCAACAAAAACGTTGTCACACCAGCGCCCCTTGCCGTCCATGCTGATGTTGATACCCTCTCTTTTGAGCCGTCCGGTGAAGGCTTCACTGGTGAACTGTGAGCCCTGATCGGTATTGAATATCTCCGGTTTGCCGTACTTGCTCAGAGCCTCATCAAGCGCCTCCAGGCAAAACGACACGTCCATCGTGATCGACAGCTTCCAGCTCAGTACGCGCCGGCTGAACCAATCGATTACCGCGATCAGATAGACGAAGCCGCGCTTCATGGGCACATAGGTGATGTCCGTCGCCCAGGCCTGATTGGCGCGTGTCACAATCACATTGCGCAGCAGGTAGGGGTAAATCTTGTGTCCCTGTGCAGGCTTCGACGTGTTGGGCTTACGATAGATGGCCTCGATGCCCATGCGCTGCATCACGGTGCGCATATGACGACGACCAACACGAACGCCATCGCGCAGCAGGAAGTCGCGTAACATGCGATTGCCGGCGAACGGATGTTCAAGGTGAAGCTCATCGATGATGCGCATCAGCTTCAGTTCATCCTCGCTCAACGGCCGCGGCTTGTAGTAAACGCTGCTGCGGCTGACCTTGAGTAATTTGGACTGCTTCTGAATCGACAGCTTGTTCTCGGGATCGATCATCGCTTTGCGCTCAGGAGACCCGCTTTCGAGAGCGCGCTTTCTAAAAAATCCCGCTCCAGGCTTAACTCGCCTATCTTGGCATGCAGCCTGGTCACGTCAATTTTGGAAGATTCCTGTTCCTTGGCATCGCCAAAGACGGCTGCGGCACCTTCCAGAAGCTGGCTCTTCCACTGCGTGATCTGGTTCGCGTGTAGGTCAAATTGCTCGGCAAGTTCGGAAAGCGTCTTTTCACCCTTCAAGGCGGCCAGGGCCACCTTGGCTTTAAAGACTGCTGTGTGATTCCGGCGTGGGCGTCGGCTCATGCTTCTCCTCTATTTTTGCCATCTTACATGGCGGTAGAGGAACAGCCCCTCCACTTATCCCACTGTCCGATTTTGCGCGACCGGCTCACATCGCCAGTTCTTCGGCGGCGCTATCCTTATTGATATAGGCGGCTGCGCCAGCCCGCAAACAGCGCACTGCATACTGGTCCTCAGGCTGGCAACTCAGTATGATCACCGGCAACCGCGGATATGTGTGCTTGACATCCCGCAGCACGTCCATTCCACTGCGCCCCGGCATGCTTATGTCCAGCACCAGCATGGAGATTTGAGTCTTTCCCAGTTGGCTTAGCACTTCATCCCCATTGCCTGCTTCACAAAAATCCACGCCGGGCAGGGCATCCGTCAGGATCTCCTTCAGGCCTCGGCGCACAACGGCATGGTCATCAGCAATCAGGATGTGCATGACTCGTTCCTCTCGTCGCGGGGCGTGTCCACAGGCACGCGAACAGTAACCCTAGTTCCATTGCCTGGGGAACTCGCAATATGAACATTTCCACCGCAGAACTGTGCTCGTTCTTTCATGCCAAGCAGCCCCAGAGACCCAAGTCCATTTGATAAGCCCGATTCAATAAAGCCAATTCCATCGTCCTGCACAACCAGCAGGATATTTTCATCTTCTTGAACCAGGTCAACATGCACGGACTTTGCCTGCGCGTGCCGAATCACGTTGGTCATACACTCCTGGAAGATGCGGAATGTTGCCGTCGCTCGGTCACCGTCCAAGTGTAAATCAACCGGCGGTACAGTGACCTCGCACTGGATACCATTGCGAGACGCAAACTCGCCAGCCTGCCATTCAATAGCCGCAGCCAGCCCGAGATCGTCCAATACTCCAGGGCGCAGCCCACTGCAAATGGTGCGTACCGTCTTCACACCATCATTCAGCAACTGGATCGATTCCGCCAGCCGTGCGAGCGCTGCCGTCTCCGTCTGCGGCAGATGGCGGGTTATCCATGTCATATCCATCTTGATTGCCGTTAGAATCTGTCCAATCTGGTCGTGCAGCTCGCGAGCTACCTTCTTGCGGTCTTCCTCGCGCACCCACTGCAAACGTTCAGCCAGTGCCCGCAGTTGTTCTCTCTGCAAGATGAGCGCTGCTTCTCCTCGCGTGCGCTCTGTAATGTCGCTATTGATTACCAATATGCGGGGGGCCTGATCGCGTTTGCCCCATTGCAATGCCCAGCGGCTGGCCATCACTATACGCTTGCCGTCCTGAGCGGTCGTCACAATGTCTCCCTCCCAGTGTCCGGCTTGCATAAGGTCAGCCCTTATATCGGCCATAGGCCGCGGAAACTCGGTGCTTAGCAGGTCGTGCGAGATCTTGCCGCTTGCCTGGGCTTTGGAGTAGCCCAGCATTGCCTCTGCTCCGCGACTCCAAAACAGGATCGTCCCTTCCATATCAATCACAAAAACGGAGTCCTGTGTGAGTTCAAGTAGGGCAGCCTGCTCTGCGGTCGCTATCTGCTCCTGCCGTCGCTCTGCAACGTCGCGGAACACCAGCACTACGCCAATCACTTCTCCCTTGGCGGCGAAGATGGGTGCGGCAGAGTGCTCGACAGGAATTTCGCGACCATACCTTGTGATCAGCGCAACGTGGTTAGTCACTGTCAAAGCCAGTTTTTTATCCAGCACTCGGAGCACTTCGTCGTCCGCGCTCATCCCGGACTTCTCGTTGATGATCTTGAATACATCTCCGACTGGCTTACCTTGAGCTTCCAGCGGCAGCCAGCCCGTGAGTGCAATGGCAACCGGGTTGAGAAATGTAATGCGGGATTTGTTGTCAGTCGCTATTACTGCCTCGCCTATGCTGCCTAGCGTAGCCGTCCATCGCTCCTCGCTCTGCATTAGCTTGGTGCCAAGTCTTTCCACGTGGTGCCGGGCGAAGAAGGCGAGAAATATGCCAAAAGCCAAGCCCAGGCCAAGGCAGCTTGCCACCATCAAGGTCCATCGCAGGTGGGCGGCCTTGAGCCGTGTGGCGCGCAGGCCCACTTCCACTCCTTGAAAGGCCGAGATCTGCGCTCGAAGCACATCCATCTTACGCTTTCCCTGTTGGTTCTCGTAGAGGGTGGGGTCGGCCTTTCCTGCACGGCGAAGGGCGATAATCTCGTTGGCGTATCCCTGCCACTGCTCATAGCCTGCATGGATATCCCTCAGCAGTAGTCGCTGTGGGAAATTTTCGCCCAGTAGCTGATCCAGAGCCTGAAATTCTGCGCGGGAGGTCTTTGCTCCCTCCAGATACGAGTGAAGGAATGACTCATCGCCAGTTGCAATGTACCCTCGTGTGCCGGATTCCATATCCACCAGCAACATGAGCAGGTGCCCCGATTGGTCAAGAATTAGATCGGTGTGATCAACCCACTGCATGGATCTGTTTAGGTCGAAGGTCTCCCACAAAAGCAGTAAGGTAAGAATCGTCGTGACCACCACCGGAACCATGATCACTCGCCGAAGCAATGATTTGAAATATGCGTATTCCATCTTTTCCAATCGCGCCCAACCGGGGGGACGAACGAACCAGGTTACTTGTGCCGTATGCCCGCAATGCATTCACTTTTGCGGTGTATAAATGCCTGAAGTTGGAAAAGGAAGGGAGTAAAAGACTGCAAATGGAAACTTGGAGGGTACGGCGGAGCACACCTGCAGAGGCATTTACTTAAGCATCGCACGAATATGCGCGAAGATTGCGTGCAATATTGCTCACAGGATGGAGCAGGTTCTATGGGATAATCATTACCCCTGTCATTCGCAGTGGGTAGATCCGTGTCATTCTATAGTTTGAGCAGTCTAATCGCCCTTTGGGTTGGCCTTGCTCAGCTTAGGGCTTACCTTATTGATACACCGGCCCCTGGCTGATCCCAGTCGAGGCCGGCATACCGCGGATTGCAGCCTTAATCCATCTTGTGCATTTGCGCTGCGCAACAGCTCGGTTTCTTCTTCAACATCAAACTGATCACGGCCCCGGCGGCAATTCCTGCTGCCAGCGTGGCCACTACGGTTTCAATCGGATGCCGCTGCACGCGCCTCTTTGCGTCGTCGAAAAACTCAACAGCCGCATAGCCACCCTGCTTTGCTGCGCGCCGCGCTGCTCCTACGCTATCCTCAAGTGCTTCCACGGCGGCGGATGCCGCACGGGAAGCCTTATGCATGGTATCGGCGATCTGCTCGCTAGTCTGCTCATATACTGTTTGCGTTGTCATTACTTGACCTCTCTGATTGTCTTGTTCCATGTTGAGATGTTTGTTCTTCAAGAGCGCGTTCAGGCAGCTCTTGTGCTTCGTCTCTTCTGTCGTGATCCATGTTGAGAGTGGCCCAATCATCAGACCCTGACTGCTCAATGTTGCACACGCGGTCCAGGGGCATATTCCTGTCGCCGTCATACAGTTAAGCATCGAAGGGTGTGAGTGAGCCGGATGACACATCCACTCAGTCAGCGCTGGACTAGAGTCAGTCCACGATGAACCAAATTATGCGAATTACATGCAATCTCTGCTATTTCGCGTGGGACCTGCTGGCATCCGTGACTGGCGGCTTTATCTTTGTGCACGGCTTCAGCGTCGTATTCAGGAGAATGACGTGGTCCGACAGGGATACGGCGCTGCTCAGCTCTTGTGTCCCTGCGGAGCAGTAGCTGCGAATCAAGAGAACCGCGTCCGCCTCCACAGCAGTGTTCCGCATATTCCCAGGGGCAGCACTGTGCCAATCACGAGGACAATCATCCAGGGCATGCTGACGGCAAGATGCTGACTTTTTGTGCCGAGGGCGAGCCACACAAAAACTCCCACCGCGATGCACATAATCAATACTTCCCACCAGCGCCGCTGGTGCGGTTGACCGGCCTGTGGGTCATCGCCTGCCACCACCGCGCTCACCTGGTCTTTATTGAGTGCGTAGCGGTCGCACTCCCGCTCCATGGCGCACTTCCAGTTCACGAGTTCAGACGTGCCAGGATCGGCCATGCTGATTGCGATGGCCCCTCCAATCATGATTCCCGAACCCGTAAGTATCAGCACCTTTCCTGTAGTGGTGAGTCCAGTGAACTCCGCGAAGACCAGCGCTCCCCATGCCAATCCCCAAAGCTGGTTTGTATTGGAGAGAGGGATGCCGCGACCGATACCAATATATTTTGCCGCAAAGTTTTGGAACAGGTCGCCGATGACCCAACAGAATCCACCGAGAAACGGCCAGAAGAGCATCGGCCTGGCCCTATGTAACTCCGCAAACAAATTACTGGTCCCGCCAACATTGATTGCGGTCAGAAGAAACACTGTTCCGAGTTCGCCAAAAGTAAAGATAGTGACAAACGATAGCGGGTTCATGCCGGAGATGTAGGCTTTGCGATAGGGGATATACATCGTGCCCAGCAGAACACCCGCACCAAGCGCGGCTATGATGCCGATGGCGGCCTTCCCCGGTGTATCAGACTGGCGCGCGGTGGCCACGGCAAGAATCGCCGCGCCGCCGACGATGGCAAAAGCGCCTCCCAGCACCTTTGCCCACCCCTTTACGCCTGAGCCTCGCAGTTCCTTGAACAGTAGCCAGCCCCAGAATAAGCCCACCAGACTATTGGTGTTCCATAGAGGAAAAGCGATGGCGAGCCCCACGTTGCGCACCGCAAAGATGGTCAACGTGTTGGCTACCGCCCACAGCATCCCCGCCAACAGTGCCCACACAATCAGGTGGGGTTTATTGTGAAGGTCCTGGAACAGGAAACCCGTACCCTTCAAGAGCGTGGGAACAGTCCATCGCGCAACAAACGCGCCCATGACCATGCCCATCGAGATGATGAAGGGCGAGAAACCGGAGTTCACCAGCTTGGTGGGCGCTTCAGCGGTGCCAAGCCAGACGGCTGCAGCAAGTCCGCAGAAGACGCCGAGTTTGTGCAGGGAGAGGGTGGAGTGCAAATATGCGGGTGCCGGACTGTCGCTCATGAATTCACCTCAAAGTCATCAGCAGCATTGTTCCCAGAATCAACACAGCCACAGGCACCCAAAGGTGCACATCG
>Ga0364907_10239_pt1 | contig 20902 bp, 21 predicted proteins | sample ExccelJu500002D3_2_FD_206960 | JGI IMG/M metagenome (GOLD analysis project Ga0364907, IMG submission 206960) | Enriched cells from Trout Bog Lake Hypolimnion, Wisconsin, USA - BchlTB.July02.5000.02.D3 | ecosystem: Environmental > Aquatic > Freshwater > Lake > Hypolimnion/Profundal zone | place...
CTTTCTAAAAATAGAAGGGGATCTTTTCCTGACTCAAAGAGCTCTTGCGCGGCGAGCATTGCAAACGCAAGCTCTCCAGCTTCAATCGCAGCATCTAGACGGGCAAAAAAAGCTTTCGGTACAATTCCCAGCTGGTTTGAGACTCTCTCTAAAGAGAGCGTCCCTTCACTGCAGCAAAGAAGCTGATCCAGAAGAGATTCCGCATCGCGCAGGGAGCCAGATGCTGTCTCTGCAATTAAGGCGAGAGCCTCTTTGTCTATGGAGGCGTCCATTTCTTGAGCGATTTGTTGCAATTTTGATTGAATCAGAGGTTCAGAAATCCTTCGCAGGTCGAATCGCTGACACCTGCTCAAGATAGTGGCTGGCACTTTATGCGGCTCTGTCGTGGCAAAGAAAAATTTAACAGTTTTTGGCGGCTCTTCCAGAGTCTTAAGGAGCGCATTAAACGCCTCCTTTGTCAGCATGTGCACTTCGTCGATTAAATAGATTTTGTAGTGGCTCGATGGGGCGTACTGCACATTCTCATTGATCGTGCGGATGTCGTCGATCCCGCGATTGGAGGCGCCATCAATTTCAAGAAGATCGACCGATCTGCCAGCTCCTATCTCAAGACAAGAGGGGCACTCTCCGCACGGCTCAAAGCTCTCTGTTAGTTTGTGGCAATTAATTGCTTTAGCAAAAAGTCTGGCAAGCGTTGTCTTTCCACAGCCGCGTGGACCAGAAAAGAGGTAGGCTTGCGAGATGCGCTGGAATTTTAGCGCATTTTGCAATGTTGTGACAATTGTCTCTTGCCCAATGACCGCTCCAAATTGCTTTGGACGGTATTTTCTAGGGATGATCTGGTACTCTGTACGTTGTGTCATGGACCTAGCATACTGCATCGGTGCAATTTGGCACAAATTCGTTCCTGCAGTACTAGAGGATTAATCCTATATTTTGAAGAGAAAATGCAGAAGGCTTTTGATGCGCTGGGAAAGATTGGTGGAAGCGTGGTCTGCTTTTGCTCTTCTGGGGTTAATATTTATGTAGTTAGAGGCTTTATTAGGATAGCATTATAGATTCATTGTGTTTTTACAGGTAATATTATTTTTAATGATTGCTGTCAATCTAATTTGTTGTATATAATTTATAAAAAAGGAGATATTATGTTAGAAGTTAATCTTTCGTCTAAATTTATTAATTTAACTGAACCAGGAGAGCTAGCCAGCCATCTTCCTCCTGAAATGCACGAGCCAAAGTCCCTCCAATCTGTGGCATCAATTGCGCAAAGAATCTCCTCTCACCAACTTCTCAGTTCAGGAGGGAAGTCTCACCCAATGATTCCGGAACTACTCAGCTATGTAATGCATCATGCCAGTGGGCAAGTCATTGTTGATTTGGGAGCAGGTTCTGGAGAAGAGATGCTGCTTGCAGCAGCAGCTGGGGCAACTGTCTATATTAATGACATATCCGAACAAGAGTTGCAGACAGCTATGAAACTGGCGAAAACACTCCCACCAAACATTTATAAACGCATCCACACTATTGCTGGCGACTGTTTCGAATTACAAACTCACGATCTTGAAGGCAAAGTTGGGATACTCATATGTCGCAATTTGATTCAATATGCCAACACTGCCCAACAAAATAAATTTTTTGCTATAATAGCCAAACTGCTTCAACCTCAAGGTCAAGCATTTATCATCACAGAAGCAGATCTTAATAACGAAGAAAAACCCTTTCTATTCAATGCGACACAAGTGGTCGCATCAGGTATGCGAGCTAATTTTCTTCAGACTTCGCTCCTTCTTGGTGTATATGAAGCTACTGCAACTGCACATGACGATGAAAATGTCAGCTGGACTAAGGGCCGAAAGGATGTTGTCTACTCTCGTAGCTTTGGGGCTGGTTGGGTTGAACAGCAGCAAGTATTTCAACAGATGGGTCAAGAAAATACGCTCAAAATTAAGCAACTAATAAAAGAAAAAAAAGAAGAGTTCAAAAGTTTCAAAGCAGGTCTCGTCTCTGCAGCGACTGCCTCCTTATACAAATTCGGGCCAAAGGCCTTTGCTTTACTTTCAAGTATGCACGGTCTACAGGTTCAAGAGATTAGATATGTAACTCGCGACTACCACCTTCTTAATCCACAGGAAGATCCGCGCGCCCACAATCCAACCCTAATCTGCGCTCGCATCTGTCCACGGCCGCGAGCAGATCAGCCGGCATCTGCTTCCCCTTAGGAAAAACATCACATTTTGTTCAATAAGATAGGTTCATGGATTTTCCTGCTTTAAAAATTAAAGAACAAGAGCTTTTAGGGGCTTATGCAGCTCAAGAGATCACTCTTGTTGACGCGCATTATCAGTTTGAACTTGCAGCCAAGCAAATTGCGCCTTAACTCTTCTGGTTAAGAAAATTTTTCTCGATACCTATTTTCTTCTTTCTGTTATTCTTAAGAATAGAGCTGGGCATATGAGCCGGGGAGCGTATGGTAGGGTTAGGAAGTGACCTAAAGGAAGTGGCAGCAGAGGATGGATGTGATTGGCGCGCCGTCGTGCGTCGTAAAGATTTTGGGAAAAAAGTTCTAGTCGGCTTTCTTTTCATTATACTACTGGCATGCGTGCTGCATCTGCGCCAGGTTCCGATGGAGAAGGAGATTCTCCTCAAATCGCTTTTCTCAACTCCCTTTATGATGGCCGGTTCCTTTCTTTTGGCTATTGCCTTTGGAGTGATCAGCTGTATCTATTTTCGCATCTATCAGCGCACCTTTTTGCGCTCTTTTCAAAAATTTTCTCTTCTTGTAACGATTGTTACCTTAACCCTTGTACTGGCTAAAGCTAGTGAATTTTATCTACTCCATTACGATCTGATTCAATATCCACTGCTGATGCCCTTTGCTGCAATTTTGATCTGCCTCCTAATTGGGACAGATGTTGCACTCTTTACTTCTGGTTTTTTAACGATTATTTTAGGGATCTCCCTTCCGACTCTACAGGAGAGATTTCTCGTGATGAATTTGATGGCAGCACTTGTTGCGATTATTTCAGCTCATGCGATTCGCAAGCGCAAACAGGTCTTCAATGTTTGTGGAAAAGTCTATTTAAGCTGTGCGTTTCTTGTTGTAACCTATCACATCTTTGATCATCAGCTTGGGGTTGATTCGATTGCAATTGATCTTTTGACCACATTTATCTTTTTATTTGCAACGGCTCTTTTAATTGTAGGAATTTTGCCTCTGTTGGAGTGGGCTTTTCTTGTCATGACAGATATGAAACTGGTCGAGTACATGGATCCCAATCATCTACTATTGCGGCGTATGAGTGCAGAGATCCCTGGGACCTATCACCACTCTATTGTGGTTGGCAATTTATCGGAGCGCGCGGCAATAGCGATTGGTGCGAATGGTCTTTTTTGTCGGGTTACAAGTCTCTATCACGACATCGGAAAGCTCTCCAATCCGAGCTACTTTGTCGAAAATCAGACGGGTGGTTTTAATATGCATCAGCTCTTGACTCCCAAGGAGTCGGCACATCTGATTATTGCGCATGTGATAGACGGGGAGCTGCTTGCAAAAAAACATCATCTTCCTCAAAGTTTTATCGATGTGATCCGGCAGCATCACGGAACAACACTTGTCTACTATTTTTATTGCAAACAGGCGGAGCAGGGAATTGCTGAAGAGCAAGAGTTTCGATACCCTGGTCAAAAGCCTCAAACCCGAGAATCGGCAATTATCATGATGGCAGATTGTGTTGAGGCTGTCTCGCGCACCCTCGACGAGGTGACCGAAGAGACGCTGAGTAAGATGGTAGAGCAGATTGTAGCGCATAAAATTGAAGACAAACAGTTTGACGAGTGCCCACTGACCTTCCAGGAACTGGAGTGTGTTAAACGCTCCTTTATTCAGACGATGCTTGTCTCAAGCCATCTACGTACGAAATACCAGGTGCGTGCCACAAAGGTTGTGAAGGCTGCCCTATTGGATAGCCGACCGTAATATTTTTTCCACAAACCATTGAGGAAGAAGGTGTCGACCTACAAATAAGAGCAGTTTGTAGCGGAGGTCGATAATGCGCACCTTCTGTTTTTTTTGAATTTGTTCCAAAATTGCTTGGGCAACAGTGCGCGTTGGCATGCAGAATGCTTCTTTTTTTTTCCTTTTACCTCCAGCCTTGAGGCGGAAGTCAGAGTCAAATTTTCCAGGCAGAGCAGTTAAAATGCGAATCCCAAAGGGGCGCATCTCGGTGTCAAAACTTTGAGAAAAGTGAAGAAGAGCCGCTTTTGTTGCAGCGTAGAGGGCAAATGACGGATAGATGAAGGCGGCGGCAGCAGAGGAGACGTTTAAGATGACCCCTTCCTTTTTTTTCTCTTTTAGACTCTTTGCGGCCTCTACGCTGAGCTCAATTGCAGCTTCCAGATTCACATGAATCATTTTCAGCTCCTCTTCTATTGAGTGGCTCAAAATATCCCCATAGAGGCCAAATCCTGCACTGTTGATGAGAACGTCTGGAGCCATTTGCCGGATCAGTGCAATCAGCGTTTTGCGCGAGGCGGGATCGGAGAGGTCTGCTGGGTGGAGAAGGGTCGATTCCGGAAGTTCAAGAGCGAGTTCTCGTAGCTTTTCGAAGTTGCGCGCAGAGGCGATGATCCGCACTCCTTTTTTTGCCAAAAGGAGACAGAGCTCTCTTCCCAAGCCAGAACTTGCGCCAGTGACAAGAGCTAGATTCACTGTAACTCCTTTTCTGCAGCATTTAATAGATCGGCAAGTTGCGCATCGCACTCTGCAACAGAGTGAACCTTAGATTGAACAGCGCCGTAGATTTTGATTTTAGGTTCCGTTCCAGAGGGGCGGATGACAATTTTACTGTTATTGCTAAAACGCATTAAGAGCACATCCGATTTTGGAAGGGTCAATTTTTCTTCTTTTTTTGTTTTGATCAAGTGACGGATCCTGCTCTGGTAGTCTTCGATCAGAACAACCTCTTGGCCGCAGAAGGTTGTGGGCAAATTTGCGCGCAGCAGCTGCATCTTGGCGGTCATCTGCTCTATGCCAGCTTTTTCAGCCGGGAAGTTGATACTCAGCTGGCCTTCTCGGAAGATGCCGTATTTTTTATAAATTGTATCGAGAAGATCAACAAGACTTCTCTTTTGCAGCTTCGCTCTCAATGCAATTTCTGCGATCAGGCAGGAGGCGGAGAGTGCATCTTTGTCGCGCACATGCGTATTAGTTAAATAGCCGTACGACTCTTCTGCTCCAAAGATAAATTCGTGAGCGAAGCTTTTGTCCCACTCTTCAATTTTTTCGCCAATGTATTTAAACCCTGTCAGCACTTCAAAGCAGGAGAGGTTGTGCGCCTCTGCGATAGTATGAATCAGCTCTGTGGAGACAATGGTTGTGATAAAAGCACCATTTTTTGGTAAGACGCCGTGGCATAAAAAATCAACGCAGATTGCAGCAATTTCATTGCCGGTCAAGATGGTAGGTTTTTCTTTATGCAACACTACAACTCCGAGTCTATCAGCATCTGGGTCTGTTGCAATTAAAATATCAGAATGTTCCTTTTGCAATTTTTCGATTCCAAGCTTTAGTGTCTCTGGATATTCAGGATTGGGAAAGGAGACGGTTGGAAAATTGCCATCGGGAACGATCTGTTGTTCAACAAAACAGAGGTTGGAGAATCCCCAACGTTTTAGCGCCTCTGGGACAAGTGTAATGCCAGTGCCGTGGAGGCTTGTGTAGCAAATCTTTAGTTCTTTCCCATGCGTGCGATTCTCTTCTGGGAAGTGTTGTAGCCCTTCCACCATAGTGAGGTAAGCTTGATCGAGCTCTTTTCCTGTGCGAATCAGAAATTCTCCCTTCAGGCTTTGCGTCTTAACTTGAGATAGATCGTGGATTTTACGAACTTCTTGAATAATTCCTGTGTCGTGGGGAGAAACAACCTGCGCCCCATCACTCCAGTAGACTTTGTAACCATTGTAGACGGCAGGGTTGTGCGAGGCGGTGATCATCACTCCAGCCGTGCAGTGGTGGTAACGGGTTCCAAAGGAGACATAGGGCGTTGGGCGCAGCTCTTCTGTCAGGTAGACTCGAATCTGGTTGGCTAGAAGCACCTCGGCTGTCTTTTCAGCGAAAAGACGTGAACCATTGCGGCTGTCAAAGCTGACAAAGAGACTTGGAATTTCCCCACTCCTTTTCTGCTGATTGATGTAATTGGCAAGTCCTTGTGTTGCCATGGCGATGGTGTAGATATTGATCCGATTGGGACCAATTCCCATGAGTGCGCGCAAGCCGCCTGTCCCAAAAGAGAGATCGGTATAAAAACAGTCGACAAGCGCGTCAGGATTGGTTTTTTTGAGCTGTCTAATTTTTTCTTTAGTCTCTGCATCGTAGGGGCCGTTAAGCCAGCTACTGACTCGTGCTTCGATTGCTTTATCTAACATGTATCACTCGAGATGTTGCTGAATTTCTGTAATAGAAATAAGTGGGGCGTCCGCGTGGTCTATTCCTTCACAACGTGCGGCTGTCTCTTGCCAAGCTTGAGGAGAAGAGAGCGCGTCTTTCCACCAGGGGAATGTGCGGCACTGTTTGGGGCGTACGGAATAGACGGAGCATCTTTTTCCCTCTAAAAAGACGCAGTCGTAATGGGATCTTGGGAGCTCCTTTAATGAGATGCGGCCATAAAGGACGTGGGTGTATTTCCTAACAAACTCTTCTTGGGAGAGCTTCAAGAACTCGCTCAAGCGTACAATCTCCTCTTCTGAGACCCAGACGTACCCTGGGGAGCCTGTGCAGCAGCCGCCGCATCCGGTGCATTTGAATCGAAGACCTTCCTTGTACCAGGGCAGAGTCTCTTCTGAAGAATTAGACATGGGGTGACCAGATAAATTGATGTTGAGACGTGAGATCCCACTGATTTTTTAATTTGAAGACGCTCACCTCGCACCCTTTTTCTGTTAAAGAGATCAGGTTGTAGCTGCCGTTTTGTTTGTTAGAGGTCGATCCACTATCCAAGATGATCGGTAGCCCACTCTCTCGTAGATCTGCGATGCAGTGGCGATGGGTGTGGCCGTGTAAGTAGAGCTTTATATTGGGAGAGCGCTCGAGTAGCTTTCTAAAAGTAGAAGCTCTGCGAAGTCTTTTGCGCGGAGCGTCATGACCAAACAGCGGAAAGTGATTGGCAATAAGCACGGCGTGATCTTTTGGAATTTTTGCAACTGCGCTCTCCAGCTGCTTCTCAATCTCTTTTGAAAAATAGCCTTGTGAGGAGATGAGGGAGGTGGCTAGTGCAGTGTCGAGACAAATAAGCCAGAGCTTGTCTGCAAGGGGGGTCACAGAAATCTTCTTGTTCTTAAGCTCCTCATTGGGAAAGTAGCGGTAGAACAAGCTGTCTCGATAAGCTTGCCGTGTGTAGTGGTCGTGGTTGCCTGGCAGGACAAAGACAGTAAATCCCGCTTCTTGAAACGCTTTAACACATGTTAGTGCCTTTTCAAACTCTTTTTCAAAGGAAGTTGTTGAAAGATCCCCCGTGATCAGAACATGGGTCACCCCTTGCTCCTTAAAGAGCGGAATCAATTGGCCTAAATTTTCAGGGGCATACTGTCTTTTTCTTGAAAAGAGGAGGTTAATATTGCCAAGCCACCGTTTAGAAAAAAATTGAAAAGGGCTATAGGAGGGATGTGCAAAGTGCAGATCCGAAATATGGGCAATCTTAATAGGCTTAGACATAGCCCAATATTACCTGAAATGAGAATAAAAAAACCAGCTTATCTGCGCTTTGCTTTTTTGGGAGCTTGGGCCTTATTCATCTTCATTTTAAAGGAGCGGACGGCCTCGCGCAGCTGGCGGCTCAGGACATTGATCCAGCGGACCCCTTCCTTATGCACATTAGCTGGAGATGCAGTTGCCGGGATTTTTTCAGCGGGTGTGGCTCTTTTTGATTTTTTGTGGTGCTTTGGTGCGCGTTTTTTAGGCGCTGCTGCTTTTGGAGCTGGAGTTGCCACTTTCTGCTGTTTTTTCTTCGGAGCCCGTTTATTTGGGTTAAAAGCTGCTTTTGCATTTAGTGCATCTTGTGTCTTGGAAGTGTCTACGAGTTGTCCCTTGTGCACTTCTTTTTGGATTAATTTCTCTGTTCTGCGTGCTGTTGGTTGCTTCACGTGGTTCATCGGTACCCCTTTTTATTGTGCTCTTCTTTTCGCATTATACAATTAAAATAATTAATTGCTACGCAAATTTAAGGATTTTGGTAGATGTTTAAAATTTTTTAGATTGTAGCTCCTGTTGGCAACTGTTGTTTTTAGTTGACCAGAATTAGTTTGTTTGGTTACTATTGATAATAAAAACGGAGGGCTAATATGGCTGCAGTGGGATTTGTATCGGAGGGACACGACAGCTGTTGTAGTCCATGTTTCAAAAAAACATTGCTTGTTGTCGCAGTAGCCGTATCGCTTGCAGCAATTGTTGTGCTGAGCATTTTTCTGGCGGGTGTGCCGATCCCTTTTCTGGCAACGGCTCTTGGAGGGATGGGTGCTGCCACTGGAATAACGGCGGCAACTGTTGCTAAGGTGCTACTTTTCTTATTTATTGGTCTGGGGTTAGGGGCGACAATTTGGTATTCTCGTATAAAAGACGATGTGAGGGGAGTAGAAGATCCAAGAGGCCCGTCCCCATTTTCTGAATCTTATCTAGCAGGGAAGGTACGAGATAATTTTATTAGACAATATGTGAACGATCATGTGCGATATATTGGTGGTGGAGCTCTAACAAGTTGGAAGTTTGAGCCAGGGCAGTTTGTTGGTGATGGACCTCGAGCAAATTGGAGGTTTCAGCCGGGTGGGATTCTTGTCGTCGACTTTATAGAAAAATCCAGTGGAAAAATTTTTGGAGATGCGAACGAATACTATTTTTACGAGCTGCATAGGAAGATGGTATCTTATGATGGGGAGACCTACCTAGATTGCCGATTGGGAGTTGTTGCAGCCAAACTAAACGATTCCTCTTGCTATTTTTGGGATGCAAAGCAGGGGGGCTCGTTGTATAGCAAAGAGACGGTATTGACCGTTAACTTAGAGCCAGAGCCTTGGGGTGTGGAGTGCGAAGATGGACAAGTTCTACCTCCAAAGGGCCCCTCCAGGACATTTTCAGCTCCAATTTAAAAAAACAATTATTTAATGGAAATAGATAGTGCCAGCATCCTTCTATTTCCTTGCCATATACCTCTTTACTCAAAAATCTAGATCCTGCATAATCCCGCTTTCATCGGTGGCATAGCCAAGTGGTAAGGCAGAAGCCTGCAAAGCTTCCATCCTCAGTTCAAATCTGAGTGCCACCTTTATCCTGTTCGTATATTATCTCGACTTATGTCATTTTTGAGCCCGAAGGCCTCGAGATATTTGTTTTTGGCGCTATTTATTTTCTAAGGAAGGGGTTAAAAACCCCTTCCTTAGAAAATAAATAGTTGAGTTTGGCCATAGGCCAAACATCCAAAAGCAAATAGACGAGGCAGGCGGGCTCAAAAATGTACAAAGTCGAGATTATGTTATATCTTGTTGCAACACCTATTGGGAATCTTGGAGACGTCACGCTGCGGGCGCTTGAGACCCTGCGCAGCGTCGATCGAATCCTCTGTGAAGACACCCGCCATAGTGGACATTTTTTGCGCCATCACGGCGTCTCAGCCCCCTTAAGCTCTTACCATAAATTCAATGAGGCAGAGAAGGAGGAGTGGATCATCCAAGAGCTTCGTGAGGGGAAAAACATTGCTCTCATCTCGGATGCAGGAACGCCGCTTGTTGCAGATCCTGGAGAGAGGCTTGTCCGGCGCTGCAAAGAAGAGGGACTGTCTGTTACGGCTTTGCCGGGTCCTGCCGCCTGCATTGTGGCGCTGACTCTATCTGGCTTTTCGGCAGAACGCTTTCAGTTCCTTGGCTTTTTATCTAAGAAGCCGGCTCAAGACATTGAAGGGCTGTTGGACTATTCTGGCACCACAATTTTCTACGAGTCCCCCCATCGAATCGTGAAGAGCTTGACGCTGTTTGGTGAGCTTGCTCCAGCGAGGCGTCTCTGTATTGCACGCGAGCTGACAAAGACATTTGAAGAAATTTTGACAGGGACTTCGCAAGAGCTTCTTACGCACTTTCAACAGCATCCGCCAAGAGGTGAATTTGTGCTGCTTGTAGAGGGGGCTCCTCTGCGCATAGCCTCTGACTCCACTCCTCAAGAAGATCTACTGTACCTTCAAAGTCGCTTTAACATCACAACTCAAGAGGCGATTCGATTGATTGCTCAATTTCGGAATCTTCCAAAGCGTGAGGTGTATCAAGCAATTCACAATTTAGGTATAATCTCGAATTTGTAACTTTTTGGGACCGCCTGTCTTGTCTATTTGTTCTTGGCCGTTTGGCCTACGGCCAAACGGCCAAGAACAAATATCTCGACTCCTTCGGTCCCAAAAAGTTACAAATTCGAGATAGTCAACGCAAATAACCCTGGAGAGTAGAGATGAGTGACACTGCAAAAGAATTGATTTTTGATGAAGAAGCACGCGCAAAGCTGCGCGCTGGAATTGACATGTTATGCCGCGTCGTGAGCCCAACACTCGGCCCTAAGGGACGCAATGTGGGTCTCGAGTCAAGTTTCGGTCCCCCTACAATTACAAGCGTTGGTCACAGCCTCGTCAAAGATATTGAGCTGAAAGATCAGTATGAAAATATGGGCGTTGCCTTAGGTAAAGAAGTGGCAAGTAAAATGAAAGAGAAGTGCGGCGATGGCACAACAACTGCTATTTTGCTTCTTGGCTCTCTTGTTCAGACGGGCGTCAAGAATATCGCTTCAGGATCTAGTCCCATTGCACTCAAGCGCGGAATGGAAAAGGCACTAGAAGCCGTCCTGCAGCAGCTAGAGACACTTAGCGTTCCAATTCAAAGCGATGTCGAGACAAAAAATATCGCAACAGTCTCAGCATCCGGTAATGAAGAGATTGGATCGATGATCTCTGAAGCGTTTCAAAAAGTTGGCGTGAAAGGAGTGATCACAGTTGAAGAAGGGAGGGGCAGAGAGACGAAAATCGAGCTTGTAGAAGGGATGCAGTTTGATCGCGGCTACACAAGCGCCTACTTCTGCACCAATGCAGAGACGCTTACAGTCGAAATGGAAGAGGCGCGCATTCTGGTCACAGACAAAAAAATCTCTTCTATTCAAGAGATTTTGCAGATCTTACAAGCGGTTTCAGTGGCGGGTCAGTCGCTTCTTATTATCGCCGATGATCTAGAAGGGGACGCGCTCTCTACGCTTGTGGTCAATCGGCTTCGTGGCACTCTCAAAGTGTGTGCTGTCAAGGCGCCAGGCTTTGGGGATCGTCGCAAGGCGCTGCTGCAAGATATTGCCATTGTGACCGGTGCAACACTTGTCTCAGAAGAGACAGGTCTTCTACTCAAAGATGCGACAGCGGATGTTCTTGGTTCCGCAGAAAAGATCGTCGTGACAAAGGATAAGACGATCCTTGTGAATGGTTCGGGTTCTCCTGAGGAGATTGCTTCGCGCGTCAAACAGATTGAGGCGGAAATGGCTCTTGCTACAAGCAGTTACGACAAAGAGAAGCTCGAAGAGCGAAGAGCAAAACTGAGCGGCGGTGTTGCTGTGATCCGTGTTGCAGGGACAACAGAGCCGGAAGTGAAAGAGAAGCGTCAGAGATTTACAGACAGTCTCAATGCAACGCGGGCGGCCCTAGAAGAGGGAGTCCTCGTCGGTGGAGGCGTAGCCCTATTGCGAGCAGCCTCTTCTTTGCAGCTGACAAATCTTTTGCAAGACGAAAAAATTGGCGCCCAAATCGTGCTAAAGGCGTGCGAGGCTCCCATGCGTCAGATCGTTGCCAATGCAGGTTTTGATCCGTCGTTGATTCTAGAAGAGGTTCAGAGAGCTCCTTCAAACAGTGGCTTTAACGCTCTCTCAGAGAAGATCGAAGATCTTCTTCTTGCAGGGGTGATGGATCCAACAAAATTGGTCAAGTCAGCGCTCTCGTTTGCCGTTTCTGTGGCGGGGATCATTCTTCTCTCTGAAGTTCTGATTGGGAATGCTCCAGAGGATCTAGAAGCAAAATAAGTCGTGATATCCCAAACAACCAAAAAAGCCTCCCGTTCAAGGGGGGCTTTTTATTAAAATAGAGTGATTTTATGAGTATTGCTATAGATGTTCCTGGATACGGAACAACAGCCGCTGGATGGGAAGAGCCTTTCGATGGAGAAGACGGGGTTGAAATGCTCTATTCTCTTACAGATCTTGCGTTGAAAAATATGTTCATAGAGAGAGATTTAAGCTCGACACGGTCCATTAGCGCAGAAGGGCTTAGAATTGGAGGCAGCATAACTGCAGGAGCAAATATTCGCTTAGATACAACCCATGTTCTTGGAGATGTTGTGGCAAAAGATCCCCTTGTGGTGAAGGACTCAACAATTGAGGGAATGGCTTCCTGTGAGGCAACAGATCTTCTGGTCGAAGGTTCAACAATAGGAACACTCTATATAAAACGTCCAGTAGTTTGCTCTCAAGTTGATTATTATAATTATGGCCGGGCTGTTTCTCTAAGGATAGAAGATCAATTAACAGCTTCGGGAGATCGGATCCAGCACGTTTCTATCGAGGTCTTTTCAGGTCAAAGGAGGTTAGCGGTGCCAGTCTGGTCAGTGGCGCCAGCAGTGGCTCAAACTGTCAGGTTGCGTAACTCTTCGGTTGGTACGATTGCTTTTGAAGGTGAATTAGGGCGAGTTATTCTGGAGGGCGCATCATCTGTCACCCAAGCAATTCACGGTGGCAGAATCTATTAACGAGAGCAACTAATTTCCACCATCCTACCCCAAGTTGATAAAGGGGGGTGATTTTCCTCACTTAAGGCCAATTCCTTACATCCTTCGGGTAATCGATGGTGTTGGCTTGCCCCTTTTTTTAAATAAGAGCCTGACAAGCCCCTCTAGACCTAATGCCTAGAATATAAGTAGCTTGAGTTTTTGATACTGTCTTGGACCGATCTAACTCTTTGGTGCTTATAGGGATAGTTCTTTTCATTTGCCGTCCTATTTGTAACAAATCTATTATTTTCAGCTTAATATTAAACTAATATATTGAATATTATTGTATTTATTGTTATTATATAAGTATAAAGACAGTCATTTAATTTGGTTTTAATTAAAATTAACGTGAGACATCAATGAGCTTACATACTATTGGTTTAGTAGATAAAACAGATTCTAATTTTGGAAAAGTACCATCTACACTGGACAGTATGTATTCCTTAAGATCTGACCTTCAGACAACAAAAGAAGTCGCCGCTCAGTTAGTACACATTCCTACGCAACTGCACACATTAGAACCAACCCGCGCCTTAGCCAGATTTACATTAGAACATCTTTCAGATGCAATGCATACAGAAGTAAAGCAATTATGCACGAGCTTTGGTACTATGATCAATATGTATGGGTTGACTGCAGAGGACCTTGAGTTCTTGTTAGAAGCAGTCCCAGATGCCCGTTCCGAATGTGTAAGCAAATATACGCCCGATCGCGAGCAGAGATTAGCTAAAATAGAGACATTTAGAAAATTGTTGCTTGCCGCAGAAAATGAAGAGTTCCCTTCGGATTTTAATGCCAATATAGAAGTGCACATGATTAACTTAGAGACATTTATGACTGCATTAGGTTACACCTCTTTGCCTAGTTCTAGCCAATTCCCTGAGCAACTAGGGCCGTCATGGGCACCGCTTAAGAGTGGTACGCCAACTCAACGGTTGAAAAATTTTGTTGCACGGATGGCACAATTCAGAGTAGCTCCAATTGGAAGTGGGGAAGCGTACGGATTTCCAACTAGAGGGGTGGAGGATTCTATGGAGGCTGTGAAAAAGCAGACTGTGAAGGTAGAAGTTTTCCATCCTGATTTACAGTCAGCAGCTAGTGATAGTGTTCATCCTACTGTTGTTGAAGAAGAACATCACATTTTCATACCTGAAGGCTTACAAGATTCTCTGCCTGGGGCATCGGCAGCAGCTCAAAAGGGGCTTCCGGAAAGGATGTTTATTGGAAACTCTTATGTAACTACAGGTTTGAAAGAAGGTGTATCCATGCGCGCGCACGTCTCTGGTTCTGTACCTTTAACTCTGGCAAGCATGCATTTTTGTGATGTTGCTGGTGGTTTTTCTGCAAAAACTCAGAAAGAGGAGGAACTTCGCCTCCAAATGCGAGCTGGATTTTTGACAGCTATTTATGAATGCGGTGATTATCATTCACCGGCTGAAACGGCAGCGGGTGTAGCTCACTATCATCAGACGATTGCAAATAAACGAATTTATGTTCACGAACAAGCAGAAGGAGTTAAACTGACTAATAGTCAAATGCTTGAACACATACCTGCCAAAACTTTTCTTGGTCTTGCCATTGGCTCAATGACCCAAATAGTTGCGAGTAAACATCAAGATGAATTTGCTAAAATAGCAGATCGAGTCCTCTCTCAAGTGAATCAATAGAGACGTCATAATTGCGCTTTAGCAAAGGGGCTCACTTCCCACTTAAAAGCCTCTTTTGTAACAGGATGAACAAGTTCCATCCTGCTATGAACCAAGCCAATTGCTTCTAGGTCTCTTTGAGCTCCATACTTCTTATCCCCAACGATCGGATGGCCTATTGCTGAGAGCTGTGCACGAATCTGATGGTAGCGTCCTGTTTCAAGCTCAATCTCAAGAAGGGCCTCTTTTCCTTCTACAGCAACAACTCTATAGCTAAGACGCGCCTCTTTGGCCTCTTGCGTTCCAGCAGTAACCACCCGCGCGCGGTACTCTTCATGCAGCAGATGATGACAGAGTTTTCCGACAGCCGCCTTCGGAACCCCTTCAACTCGCGCTTGATAGATCTTTTTAATTTCGCGCTTGCGCATCGCCTCTTGCAAACGCGATAGAGCCTTGCTTGTCTTGGCAAAGACGACAATTCCAGAGACGGCCTTGTCGAGGCGATGGATCGGCTCTAGGAAGACGCCGTACGGTTTTTCATACTTGATGCGCAGCCACTCTTTTGCTTGCAGCTCGAGGCTGTTTTCTGTGCCGTGAGTCTGCGTGGAGAGGCCGGCTGGTTTATTGACAACAAGGAGATGATTGTCTTCGTAGATTACGTCAAGCATAGGCCTGCTATACTTCTCTGTCGCACTGCCTCATACAGTAGCAGAGTGGTCGCAGAGGCGACGTTTAGAGAGTCAGCAACGCCAAGCATCGGGATTTTGACTTGTAGATCGGCGCGCTCAAGCCACGCATCGCTTAAACCCAATTGCTCAGTTCCTACAACAATTGCAATACTACCTGTTAAATCGACATCCGTAAAAAATTTTTCCGCAGCAGGAGTTGTTGCGACGATCTGAATTCCATGCTGCTGTAGGAAGAGCAGGGTCTCTTCCGTTGTGGCTTCGATCACGGGTTGAGTAAAAAGAGTTCCGACGCTTGCGCGCACAACATTGGGGTTGTACATATCTGTGCAGCGGTCGCAGATAATCACGCCGTCCGCTCCTGCTGCATCGGCAGATCGGAGAATGGTGCCGAGGTTCCCTGGTTTTTCAATCGACTCTGCAATGATAAAGAGGCTGTTGTTCGGCACTTCTAAATCGAAGAGAGATCTTGTCGCTTTGTGCGCAATCGCAATGAGTCCATCGGATCTGTCGCGATAGGAGAGTTTTTCTAGAAGGTGCGGGGCGCAGCTGTAAATTTCAGCGCCTTGAGCAGAAGCTTGATCAATGAGACTTCCCTCGTTTTCGCCTAAAAAGAGCTTCGGACAGATTAGAAGCGCTTCGATTGCGACGTCGTGGTCAATCGCTCTTTTGAGCTCGCGGTAGCCTTCAATGAGAAAAAGGCCCTCTTTATCGCGCTCTTTACGCTCTTTAAGGGCAAGAGCTGCTTTGATTTTAGGGTTTTGCCCACTTGTAATTTCAAACATTCGGATACCACCTGGCGTAGCTGCCACAGGGGAGTGGCAAAGTTTTCCCCTCGATACACATTTCACCCGTTTCGACCACTCCTTTCTTGCCCAGCCACTGCTCAAGGAGATGCCCCATGACAACAGGTGTCATGCCCGGTGTGTGCGTTGAGAGAATGAGAAAGAGAGGGTCGTCGCTAAGAAGAGCTTTACAAGCAGAGAGAATAGCGTGCAAGTCGCGCTCAATTTTAAAAATTTCCCCTTGATTGCCCCTTCCAAAACTTGGGGGATCTAGGAGGATCGCGTCGTAACGCACGCCGCGTTTCTGTTCACGCGCTAGAAACTTGGAGACGTCGTCGACAATCCAGCGGATCGAGGCTCCTTCGAGTTTATTTAACGCAGCGTTTTCGCGTGCCCAAGCCACCATGCCTTTGGAGGCGTCGAGGTGGCAGACGCTGGCTCCTGCTTGAGCTGCCGCAAGAGAGGCTCCTCCAGAGTAAGCAAATAGATTGAGAAAGCGACAGTTTTTGCGCGCTGCAATCCGTGGCACCATCCAGTTCCAGAGAGTACTGTGTTCTGGGAAGAGTCCTAGGTGGCCAAAATCTGTTGGGGCGATTTTAAAACGAAGGCCCGACAGTTCGGTGACCCACTCTTTGGGAATTTTGCGTGACGCAATCCACTTATTGCCTTCTTCTCGCGTGAAGGTGGCAGCAGCCATCTCCCATTGAGATTGAGGCAAAACCGGTTTCCAGATGGCTTGAGAGCAGGGGCGAACGAGGAGATAGTCCCCAAATTGCTCCAGTTTTTGTAAATTGCCACTATCGATCAGCTGATATTTCATAGTTGGAAGAGTTTAGCACAAAGGCTGATTGTGAACAAGTTTGCGTAAAAGATGCGCTAAAACTTTTCTTGAAGCCGATTCGATCATCACCGCACGGCTGCCAAAAACAGGGATTTTTGCAACATCGGGACGCTCTCCTCTTTTTCCTATGGCAGCCCAGACGGTACCAACCGGTTTTTCAGGCGTTCCCCCGGATGGACCGAGGATGCCGGAGACAGCAATGCCCCAGTTGGCATCAGTTGCAGCAAAGAGTCCAAGGAGCATTTCGGTCACCGTCTCTTTTGAGACACTGCCGTGCTTTTCGAGGGTTGTAGGGGAGACTTGTAGAACTTTTTCTTTTAATGCATTGGAGTAGGCGACGATGGAGCCAAGAAAATAGTTGGATGCGCCAGGAATTTTGGTCAACATGGCAGCGATCTCTCCCCCTGTACACGATTCAGCGGTAGCAAGGGTCAATTTTTTTTGGATTAGAGCGATGTGTAGAGCTTCTTCGACAGAGGGCGCTTCATAAAAATAGTCTGAAAAAGTTGTTTTAAGTTCTTCTGCGGCAGCTTTAATGGCCACTTTAGATTCTGAAGAGAGGGAGACTGAGACGGTTCCATAGGCTGGGTAGATGCCAATGGCAAGTTCTGGGAATTGCTTCTGATATTTTCGCAAAAAAGGATCGATTTGGCTCTCAGTGAGAAGGGAAAAGCGGAGCTCTTGTGTTAAACGCTCTGTTTTTATAGGAAAATATTTTTTTAAATAGGGGATCACTGCAGCTGTGACAATCGCGCGCATTTCAGCTGGCACTCCGGGTAGAAGAACCAATGTTTTACCTCCTTCTGAAAAGAGAAGCCCGGGAGCAGTTCCTACTAGGTTTTCTAAAATAATTGCTTTTTTTGGTACGCGCGCTTGGTCCTCTAAAGAGGCAACTGCTTTTCCGTATCTCTTTTGCAGCTCTATTAGCAACTCTGGATTGTCATAAAAGTCTGAATGAAAGAGGTCTGCTGCCACCTCACGTGTCAGATCATCGCAGGTCGGGCCAAGGCCTCCTGTTGTAATGACAAGATCGGATCTAGCAAGCACTTCTTTGAGTCCGCTTTTTAAAGCAGCAGTCTCATCTGGCAATGTCGTCTGTCTTGCCACTTTAAAAGAGAGCTCACGCAAAATGGAACAGAGCCAAGCTGCATTACTGTTGATAATACGTCCAGATAAGAGTTCGTCGCCAATAGAGACTATTTCGATACGCATATTTGAATTCCTAAGGGCAGAAGTTGAGGATGGTTGTTGATCCATGGGAGACACATTTTTCCAAGTCGGATGGGACTATTAGTGCGTTTGCCCTCATGGATAAATGGAGTAGGGATTGTTTCGTGACGCAGCCATTTAGAGAGGGTTGCAAAGAGTGCATTATTGGGAAACTCTTCTTGGTTCACTTTGAAAAAGTCGCGGCTCTTTGGGTCTTGATAAATTTGTGGATAGGAGACTTGGAGCCCCCAGAAGACGCTTGTGGGCCCTAGCACCATCGGACGAAACGTCTCATCGATTGTCGAGAAGAAAAATTGATGCATCTGGAGCTGAATCACTGGCTTGACTGCTTTAATTAAATATTTCCCTGTTCCAACTGGCATTGCATACAGAATTTCTGTCTCTTTTGTAAAAATGCTGGAAAAGAGACCGCGGATAGGTTTTGTGTCCGGGATCTGACCTGATTTTAGAGCATTCACATACGCCCCATAGCCGCTCAAAAATGTTTCACAAGAGACCTCGGCTGTTGTCTCTTGAACAATTTCGCTTGTAATAAAGATGAGTGGATCTAGAATCTGTAACAGAGCGCGCATCTCCTCGACATCAATTAAAAACTGATGTTTGAGTGCCTTAGAGATGTGGAGCACTCCTTCCTGATCAGGATGTCCGAGGCGTGGGAAAAGGTGCATTTTATTTTTTTCTTTTTTTTGTCACGATAGAATCGAAGAAGAGTCCACAAACACCCAAAAAGATAGCACTATCTGCGACATTAAAGACTGGGTAGCTGTAGCTACCAAAGGTGAGGTGAAACATGTCAACGACATGGCCATACAGAAAAAAATCGCTGATATTCCCAATTGCTCCGGCAATAATTAGGGTGAGATGGTATTGGGCTCGGCTAGAGAGGGGAACTAGCGCTATATAGCAGAGAAGGGAGCCGATGACAAAGACGCGGAAGTAGAGTAGATATTCTTTCCAACTTGCAAAAATTCCCCAGGCAGCACCTTGATTCACAAGATGATTAATCGAAAAGCTAATCCCAAAAAAATTGTGAAAGAGTCCAATTCCGCCATACGGGTAGATTGGTAATGATTCGCTCATGAGGGGGATCGTCTGTTGCACATAGGACTTAGAAAAAAAATCGATGAGAAAAACTAAAAGAGCGATTGCAAAGAGAAGAAAAAGACGCGATAGTGAGGGTTTGTGTAGGGCCACGACTATAGCAGCCCCTTTTCAAGTTTTTCCTGTGCCTGGACCGTCGTTACTGCATAGGGGATTGCATTGAGTCTTTTGATGGGGATCGGTTCATGGCTCACATCGCATATGCCGTAGGTTCCCTCTTCAATTTTTTCTAGAGCACGATCAATCTGTCGTAAAATAGAACACTCTTTGCTTGTCACTTCGAGGTTGATTGTCCTAACAAAATCATCCGTTCCTTCATCTGCTTGGTGCTGAGAGTAGCCTTTTGAAGAGTCTGCCTTCACATCTTCTGTTGTCACGCGCACGGTTTGGTTCAATTGTACTTTTAGATCTTCTAAGCGTTTTTTGAATGAGGCAATCTCTTCTTTACTGAGTGTCATCTGCAGGTCCTGTAGTTAAAGCTTCTATTTTGTGTTGTGTGCCCGAATTTTTTTCTTCACTTAAAGCTTGTTTATAAGCGGAATTTGCTTGTTCCAGAGAAGAATTTTTAGGGGCCTCTTTGTCAAATTCCCAACTCTTCAAGTTATTTGGGTCTATACCCAAGCTATATGAAAGATTTGTTTTTGCCCCAAAATTTTGGGGAGCCTCCTTGTCAAATTCCCAATTTTTCATGTTATTTGGGTATAACGCATCCATTAACTCGTCAACATCTTTGAATCGTCGGTAGACACAAGCGAATCGGATATAGGCAATCATGTCTAAGTCGCGCAGCTGCTTCATCACAATTTCTCCAAGAGTGATCGTGGGAATTTCACGCACCTGTGTTTCTAATAGATCAGCGCTGATTTTATATGCAAGAGATCTCACTTGATCGTGAGAAATACGGGTGTGGCGGCAAGCCGATTCGAGCCCTTTGATCAATTTCTCCTGCTGAAAATCTTCGTAGGTGCCGTCTCGTTTCTTGACTTGAATGGTCAAATCAACCGTCTCGAATGTGGTAAATCTGCGCAGACACTGCAGACATTCTCTTCTGCGTCGTACAGCATTTGATTCAGGGGCATTGCGGGAGTCGGTGACTTTCGACTCTTCGAAACTACAAAATGGACAGCGCATGACGAATCCTTAAAGGAACGGAGGAGGTGGGATTCGAACCCACGAAACGTTTTCACGTTTACACGCTTTCCAAGCGTGCTCCATCGGCCACTCGGACACTCCTCCATAAAATTGGAGGACTCAAGCTAACGCATGCAATCTTATAATGCAAGAAAAGATTGTAACCGTCAGAAAAGTCTCCCTCCAATTATAGCGCTTGCCTTGTCCGGCTCGACCAGAATCACCTGACCCTGCTCATCAGGAACGCCCAAAGTCAGAACTTCAGAAAGGAATGGGCCAATTTGTCTTGGTGGAAAGTTGACCACCGCCAAAACCAACTTCCCAAGTAGCTCTTCTTTAGAGTAGTGGTGAGTGATCTGAGCACTTGACCGTTTTTTTCCAATCGCTGATCCAAAATCAATCGTCAGCTTGTATGCAGGTTTGCGCGCCTCTGGAAAGTCGTGCACTTCCACAATCAAGCCTACTCGAACGGCCTGCTCGAAGCGCGGGTCCCACCCCTTAAGGGATGGGTTAGCCGAGCTATCTGTTTTTTCGGGCACTACATAGTGCCCGCCATTGGCCGAAGAAGAATCTCCTCCTTTGAAGGAGGAGTTCTTCAATCTCTAGTTTTTCAAAGTCATCCATCGTCGCCATTTTTTTCTCCCTGAGTTTTTCTCTGAGCAC
>Ga0364907_10240_pt1 | contig 20874 bp, 22 predicted proteins | sample ExccelJu500002D3_2_FD_206960 | JGI IMG/M metagenome (GOLD analysis project Ga0364907, IMG submission 206960) | Enriched cells from Trout Bog Lake Hypolimnion, Wisconsin, USA - BchlTB.July02.5000.02.D3 | ecosystem: Environmental > Aquatic > Freshwater > Lake > Hypolimnion/Profundal zone | place...
CAAATCGGTTGGGGCTCAACAGAGTTTGTTGTTCTTCGTCCAAGAGCTCCATTACCACAATATCATGGCTATCTGCTTTGTCGCCACCCATCCTTTCGCACATTCGCTATTCAAAGTATGTCTGGAACTAGTGGACGGCAACGTATCCAAAATGATGTAATTGGAGGTTATTCGCTTGTACTGCCATCTGAAGAAGTTGCAAAAACATTTACAGAAATAGTTGATCCAATCCAAAAGAGTATTGCTTCTAATCACAAGCAATCGCAAACCCTTGCAACACTTCGCGACACCATACTCCCACGCTTGATCTCAGGTCAATTGCGCATCCCGGATGCCGAGACACTCATCGAGGAGGCGACCGTATGAGTTATCAGCCACCCTATACTATCACACCGCAGATTGTGCAGCAGGTGGCTGTTATTGTTGAACTTGTAACCCGTTGGAGCTATTCGGATGACAGTGCACTGACACCTCAGTTGAGACGCAACAATCGCATCCGAACTATTCAGGCCTCCCTTGCTCTTGAAAATAACACTTTGAGTATTGAGCAGGTGACTGATGTTCTTGATGGCAAAGCGGTTGTGGGGTTGCCTCGTGAAATTCAGGAGGTACGCAACGCTTTTGCTGCTTATGAACAGGTATCGAAATGGGAGCCGCACTCTCAGAGTGATCTTTTGGCTGCCCATGGTTTGCTGATGGATGGGCTTGTTGATGATGCCGGACATTATCGCAAGGGTGGCGTAGGCATTTACAGCGACAAGGGATTGGTGCACATGGCTCCGCCAGCCAAAATGCTGTCAGGACTTATGGCTGATCTGGTGGAGTGGCTTGCATCGGCTCCGGTGCATCCTTTGATTGCAAGTTCTGTTTTCCATTATGAGTTTGAATTTATACACCCATTCGCGGATGGAAACGGCCGCATGGGTCGGTTGTGGCAAACGCTCATCCTCAGTAAGTGGGAGCCGATACTGGCTTATCTGCCGGTTGAATCGGTGATCAGGATGCGGCAAACGGCCTATTACGAGGCACTCGCTGAGGCGGACAGGATAGCAAGTGCCACCCCGTTTATTGAATTTATGCTGCAGGCATTGCATGATGCCATGACGGAAGTCCTCATAAAAACGTCGGTGATAACGTCGGGGAAAACGTCGGGGAAAATTATTGATGCACTCAATAAAAACTGCTTTATGACTATTCCGGAACTCGCTCACATGATTGGCATTTCAACCCGTTCGATTGAACGCAATCTGCAAAAGCTGCAAAAGGATGGCCGGTTACGTCGCATCGGCCCACCGAAAGGCGGCCATTGGGAGGTTCTGAAATGACGGAAGATCAACTTGAACGGGAGGCTTTAGGCTGGCTTGGTGATGTGGGGTACAGTCACCGCTATGGGCTTGATATTGCACCGGATGGGCCTTCGCCGGAGAGGAGGACGTATACGGAGGTTGTGCTGGTTGGTCGCCTGCGTGAAGCGATTAACCGGTTGAACCCTTTGGTGCCTCTTGGTGCTCGGGAGGATGCTTTGCATCAGGTGCTGAATCTTGATACACCGGTGCTGCTTGCTGCCAATAGGCGGTTTCATCAACTGCTGGTTAATGGTGTGCCGGTCGAGTATCAGAAGGATGGTGAAACTCGTGGCAACTTTGTTCGATTGATCGATTTTGGTGATGGTGATGGGGATGCAAACGAGTGGCTGGCGGTAAATCAGTATTCCATTAAGGGGCCGAAACAGACTCGCCGCCCTGACATTGTGCTCTTTGTCAACGGCCTGCCGATTGTGTTGCTGGAGTTGAAAAATCCGGCTGACGAAAAAGCGGACATCTGGAAAGCATTTGACCAGATAGAGACCTATAAAGAGCAGATTCCGGATGTTTTTCAGTACAACGAAATTCTGGTGATTTCAGACGGCACCGAGGCCCTTATGGGTTCACTCTCTGCCAATGTTGAACGTTTTATGGCCTGGCGAACCATTGATGGCGTCACCCTTGACCCGCTCGGCCAGTTCAATGAACTGGAAACCTTGATCCGCGGTGTCCTGTCACCAACCTACCTGCTCGATTTTCTGCGATACTTTGTGCTGTTTGAAGATGACGGCACCCTTATAAAAAAAATTGCCGGATACCACCAGTTCCATGCGGTGCGTTCGGCTATTGAGAGGGTCATTGCGGCTTCAGGCAGCAATGGCAACCGCAAGGGAGGCGTTGTCTGGCATACACAGGGGTCGGGCAAGAGCATCACGATGGTCTGCTTTGCCGCACGTGTCATGCGCGAAGCGGCAATGGAGAACCCTACCATTGTGGTTATTACCGACCGTAACGATCTGGACGGTCAACTTTTCGGTGTCTTCTCACTCTCACAGGATCTCCTGCGCGAGCAACCGGTTCAGGGTGAAACAAGGCAGGATTTACGTGCCAAGCTCTCCAACCGGCCATCAGGCGGCATTGTGTTTGCCACCATCCAGAAGTTCATGCCGGGGGAGGACGAAGACAACTTCCCTGTCCTTTCTGATCGGCACAATATTGTTGTGATTGCCGATGAGGCCCACCGCACCCAGTATGGATTTGAATCCAGATTCAAAGGTGATGAGAGGGGCTATCAGGCGGGCTATGCCCAGCATCTGCGTGACGCGCTGCCCAATGCAACCTTTGTGGCTTTTACCGGCACCCCCGTATCAATCGAAGACCGCGACACCCGTGCCGTCTTTGGCGACTATATCAGCATTTACGATATGCAGCAGTCCCGCGATGACGGGGCAACAGTGGCAATCTATTTTGAATCGCGGCTGGCCAAGCTTGGGTTGAACAGTGTTGTACTGCCGGATATCGATGCCGAAGTAGACCAGCTTGCCGAAGACGAAGAGGAGTACCAGCAGGCCAGACTGAAAAGCAAATGGGCAGCACTCGAAAAAATTGTCGGGGCAGAGCCTCGCATCAGGCAGGTTGCAGCTGATCTGGTGGCACACTTTGAAGAACGTAATAAGACTCAAAAGGGTAAGGCAATGATTGTTGCCATGAGCCGTGAAATCTGTGTCCACCTCTATAACGCTATCGTCGAGCTGCGTCCGGAATGGCATGATCCGGATCCTGAAAAAGGAGTGATAAAAGTGGTGATAACCGGCTCTGCCAGCGACAAGCCTCTCCTGCGTCCGCATATTTATTCAAGCCAGGTCAAAAAGCGCCTTGAGAAACGGTTCAAAAACCCTGATGATCCGATGCAGCTCGTCATTGTCAGGGATATGTGGCTCACCGGGTTTGATGCCCCCTGCGTTCATACCATGTATATTGACAAACCGATGAAAGGACATACTCTGATGCAGGCTATTGCCAGGGTCAACCGCGTCTTCCGCGACAAACAAGGCGGCCTTGTGGTTGACTATATCGGCATTGCCAACGACCTCAGGCATGCGCTGAAAGAGTATACTGCAAGCAAGGGACGTGGCCGCCCTACTGTTGATGCCTATGAAGTATATGCCGTACTGGAAGAAAAGCTTGATGTACTGCGTGGGATCCTCTTTGAATTCGATTACAGCGGGTTCCTCACCGGTGGCCACCGTATGCTGGCTAAAACAGCAAACCATGTGCTTGGTATACAGGATGGCAAAAAACGGTTTTGCGATACTGCACTCGCCATGTCCAAAGCTTTCAGCCTCTGCTGTACGCTCGATGAAGCGAAAGCCGTGCGTGAAGAGGTTGCTTTTTTTCAGGCAATCAAGGTGCTGTTGACTAAAAAAGAGATGAGCGGCAAGAAACGCACCAATGAAGAGCGCGAACTGGCGATCCGCCAGATTATCGGCTCAGCTCTGGTCTCGGATGAGGTGGTGGACATCTTCGGAGCAGTAGGGCTCGACAAACCAAACATCGGTATTCTTGACGATACCTTCCTCAATGAAATAAGAAATATGCCGGAAAGAAATCTGGCTGTTGAACTTCTTGATCGCCTGCTTGGTGGTGAAATCAGAACCCGCTTTGCCACAAATGTGGTGCAGCAGAAGAAGTTTTCTGAACTGCTGTCAAACGTTGTCAATCGTTATCAGAACCGGGCTATCGAAACAGCGCAGGTGATTGAAGAGCTGATAACCATGGCAAAGAAATTCCAGGAAGCTATCGGCAGGGGTGAAAAACTCGGCCTCAACCCGGATGAACTGGCTTTTTACGATGCTCTCGCCAACAACGAAGAGGCAACAAGGGAGATGGGTGACGACATCCTGAAAAAAATAGCCCACGAACTGGCCGAAAGCCTTCGCCAGAATATCAGCGTTGACTGGTCAGTCCGCGACAGTGTCCGTGCCCGCCTCCGGCTCATGGTAAAACGCATCCTGCGCAAATACAAATACCCGCCCACAAAACAGGAAGAGGCTATAAAGCTGGTACTCGAACAGGCTGAAACCCTGAGTGCCGAATGGCCATAGTTTTGGCGCAATATCAAAAAGAGCCTTGTATTTTTAATCTTCTAAACATAATTTCAAGATGGAAAACGTCGCAAACCTCTTATCCTGCGGGGAGCTCGTCAGGTTGGTAAAACCTGGTCAGTGAAAGATTTTGGAAAAAAACGGTTTGAATCTCTTGCTCTGGCAGACCTGGAGCGCAATCCTCCCCTGCGCAGATTGTTCGAAGGTGACCTTAATGCTGCTCGAATCTGTTCCGACCTTGAAGTGTTCCTCAGGCAGAAAATCACACCCGGCAAAACTCTGCTTTTTTTTTGATGAAATCCAGGCATGTCCCCGTGCTATAACTGCCCTGTGTTATTTTTATGAAGAGATGCCCGAACTTCATGTTGCAGCTGCCGGTTCACTCCTTGAATTTGCGCTCAAAGAGGCATCCTTTCCTGTCGGAAGAATTCAGTTTCTCAATCTCTATCCGCTTTGTTTTGCTGAATATCTTGAGGCGACAGGCAATCCGGCGGCTGCGACAGCTGTTCTGGGTAATCCCGCTGATATATCACCTGCTGTCCATGAACTTCTCCGCGATGAGCTGAAACGCTATTTTTTCATCGGCGGAATGCCTGCGGCAGTGGAAGCATATAGAGAAAACCGGTCTTTGAGGGATGCTTTCGAGGTTCAGGGTGAAATTGCCGAATCATACAGAATGGATTTTGCAAACTATACGCCTCAGGTTGACCGTTATTGCCTTGACTCGGTTTTCACGTCACTTGCACAAAGTGTTGGGCAACAGATTAAATACTCACGACTTGGCGATGGATATAGCAACCTTACCTTGAAAAAGGCTTTTGATGCTTTATGTCTGGCTCAGGTTGCACGAAGAATTCCTTCGGTTGATTCTTCCGGTCTTCCTTTGGGAACAAGGGCCTCAGCGAAAATATTCAAGGCGCTGATGCTGGATATGGGTTTGATGCGTTATCTGTAGGGTATGCCGGATGATATTGAGTATGCCAGGGAAGATTTGCTCACCATTTATCGGGGTGCCATGGCAGAGCAATTTGTGGGACAGGAAATGCTGGTATCACAACAGGGAAAACTTTATTACTGGAATCGACAGGCCAAAAACAGTTCCACTGAAGTTGATTATCTGGCTGTTATTGACGGCAGAATTCATCCTGTTGAGGTAAAAAGCTGTGCAACCGGCAGCTTGAGGAGTCTGCATCTTTATATAGGTTCATACCCGGAGTGCGGCAAAGCACTTGTCTTTTCAGATCGCCCATATTCAGATCTACCTGAGCAGAACATCAAATTCATACCGCTTTATAGTACTTATGCATCAACAAAGTAAACCGCTTGAATTTGTTCTGTTAATTGTTACGAAAAATTTATGTTTTCATAAACGACAAAACCCCAGTGGCATTCCCGGGGTTTTCGATTATGGCTGAAAGCCAAACTTTTCCTGAAGTCTGAAAAAACTTACCCTGCCTGAACAGTATTAATGAAAATAATAACGAACTCCTATAGCGCCATTCCAGTTGAGATTAACGGTAGGCTTCACATCAAGCACAGGAGATATTTCAGCAAAAATATCAACAGGAACTTCAGAAACCAGATAAGTCGCCCCCAATGGAACTCGTACACCTAAGTGTGATTCGTTGTTGATATTTTTAATCCGTCCACCAATACCAAAGTACCCTTGAAGGCTACCTTTTGCTTCCGATGAATTGGAGGTTAACGATGAACTATGAATCAGATAATCGGCATGAAACTGAAAAGGGCTGTTATCTGCAAGAGACCAGGCAAAAGCAGCATCAAAAGCAGTGCTTTTATCAATCCAATATTTCATACTCACTCCGCTTGGCTCTCCGACAATGGCACCAACACCCAAACCATCCTGAGCATAAGCATCAGTGACGAACAATGATGCGACCGCAATAAAAGTTATGAGCCTTCGATAATTCTTTTTGATCATAGAATATTCTTCAGTTATCGATTTTTAAAATTGATCATTCAATCCACTTAAATAAATAACGAAAGTTCATGTTCAATAACAACACCATTTTCCCTTTTTAGATTGAGATTCAATGGTTTAATAATTTTTTAACTAAATTTTAAGCTTTCATTAAGACCGGTTTAAGGATGTGTTGGTTACACTTACCACTGTAACTCTTGATTTGACTGATTTACAGTGCCATTCAACCGTAACCTTAAGGAGATGAACATGATTAAAACAACGACCAGATTTATCAAGACCGCTTTTTTAATGACAAGCTTCGGGTTCATCACTTCGAATGCTTTTTGCGGTGGAACAATCACAGGGATAATTGATACAAACATGCCAAAGTACAAAGGAGATGCAGTTGTCTTCCTTGTAGGAGTCAAAGCACCGGTAGTGCCGAAGCATACAACTATTGAACAACAAAGTCTCACGTTTGTCCCAAAAGTAACGACAATACCGGTCGGGTCTACCGTTGTATTTAAAAACAACGATAAACTCTACTGTAATGTTATTTCAAACAGCTCTGCCAAAAAATTCAACGTCGACAAATTGGAGCAAGGCTCGACTAAGAAGCTTACCTTTGAAAAATCGGGTATAGTTCATTTGCTCAACAAAGCCCATGCTGAGATGTCTGCCTGGGTCATCGTTACTAAAAATCAATATGCTGCCGTGACTGAACATGACGGCAAATTCACTATACCCAATGTGCCTGCAGGCACTTACGAAATCACAGCCTGGAGCGAAAAACTCAAACCACAGGGCAAAACAACGGTTACTGTAGCTGAGGGAAAAACTGCTCCAGTTGTTCTCAAAATGGCCATATAACCACCCTCGAGCATATACAATCAGCCCTCCCCCTGACAGTTCAATGATTAAGAACTGCATATCGGGAGGGGGGCTGATTGATGATTTTGAGTAAAATGATGAAAAAACTAAATAATTTGATTATGATAATTTTATATATACATTATGTATATGTAGAGTGAGGTTTTATTACATGCTGAACGGTCCGATGAGTTTGGCAACATTGATTTACAAATCTAAACAATAACAGCCATGTCAGACGTATCAACTCACGAGAACCAAGGAATCCTGGGCACTTTAACGGGAACCATCGGTAAAGTTGCGTTCTTTCCGATTGAAGTGGTTAAATTTGGATTCGTTTCTGCGGTAAACCTGATTACTTTTGTCGGAACAACGTCTATCAACCTTGCCAACAACGTGTTAAAAACCGTCGATGCGGTTCTGCAGGGTATCCAGTCAGTTGTTACCCCGAAAAAGTAAGATGTTATCAATTCTAAAAAGCACTTTATACATTTGGTATAAGGTGCTTGATTTTAATAACACTGATTTTTTTTCTCATGTGTCGCCACATCTCGTTGAAAAAAAGAGGCAGGACAATCCTGTCTACCCCTTGAGTCTGTCGTGCTGCTCCTTGTTCTATAATTTTTTTAACATGCTTTCAGTCTGAATAATCCTCATGAAAGGAAGCTTCTGCTTCGAACCAGTCGTCCCTGTCTTCTCCGTGTTTTTCTCCTTTCTGTTTCCACAGGTAGTAGGCAGTAATTCTGATTTGCTGCTCGCGCTCTTCCGGTGTCATTTCACAAAATTCACCCGTGCACTCTTCTGATTTGGCTGATGATTTTTTTGACATGGCTGGTTGATTGTGTGTTATAAAAAATATGACAGCAGGTTCTTTTCCTCCTCGATCCGGATTATTTCTGCACTGATAGTATAGTACATCGTCTTCCAATGTCACCTTGATATCTTTTTTAAAGAATGACAAAACATTGCTGTTTATAGATATTCTCAATGTGCCTCAAAGGATCCCGCTTAAAAAGTGCACGTAACATAACAGCATCTTCTGCATATACTTAACATATGATTACTCACGCTAATGAAGAGAATGCTTTCATGTTTTTTATATATTATAAACAAATTTTCCGAATAGGAAACAAATAAGGGTGCGTGATATATCTGCATTGCAATAAATCATACTGGTTGTCGAGAACGAAATCGGCACGTTTCATTGGTCGAGCTTGAAATGGCCTTCGATAACATTTCATTTGCTCTCAAATTCACTGCTGGCAGGAAAATACATGCCGCATCCCATGTATCAAGAAGGTAAAAAGTTCAGTTTTTAAAATTGAAACTGCAGTTTTATTTTGGAGATCAAAAAGTCTCCAGAGGGTTGATAAATAAACAACTTCATGAAACGCTGCGTCAATTGCATCCTGGCCGTGATGCTGATGTTTTCGCCTGTAAAGGCATTTTGCGAGCCGCAACCCGATCAATTATTAGAAGAACTGCGCAGACATGGATCTAAAGACGATGCGGAGGCACAATTCCATCTCGGAGAGATCTACTTCGCCGGCTGGGGGGTAAAGAGAAATTATGAAGAAGCTGTAAAGTGGTGGCGATTGGCTGCAGCACATGGGAGTGCTGGAGCACAAAATGGTCTTGGGGTGATGTATGAATATGGACTGGGTGTTGGTCAGGACTATTCACAGGCAAAAGACTGGTACAGCAAAGCGTGTGATAACGGATTGCCACGGGGGTGTGAGAACTATCGAAAATTGAAAGAGTCAAAATAATTTTTTTTATTACCAGCAAAGATAAAACACGTAAATTACATTCAGGTAGAAACCACTGATATGTGCCGGTTTACCCTTTCTATTGCTTGTCCTCGCTGTATGTCAGTCTGAACATTAAACGAATCATTCACGTAAGTTTACCGGCTGCTTTTCACAAAATTACAATGGGAGAAATATCATGAAAACAAAGGTAAGCCTGCTAGTAACCTCCATCTATGCCTTGACCCTTTTTATATCTTTTTCGATATCGGAGGCGAAAGAATTGTCAGTACAGAAAGATGTAATAATTGCGGCAAAGGAACATCCGAACTTGAAAATTAATGTGCAATGGGGTTCGTCGAATGCTGGATCGACCCAATATGGAGAAAAACTCACCGCATACATCACGGTCACCAATACCAGCAAGCTGGACTGCTATCCACCAACCGGAGCACAATTCGTTGTCGGCGCCTATTATAAAACGCTTGGTTTAATGAAGGCAACAAGCGTCGGCACGTTTCCATCGGTCATCAAAGCAGGTGAGTCGAAGCATTTTATACAGCAATCATTGGATAACGCACACCAAGCTGTGATCTATAACGGCTATGTTGACTTTTACGTATCATCGCAAGCCCCTGGTCAACCCGATCTATCGTCCGCTATTCGACCAGCTTGTCAGGGAGAAATAAACTTAGCAGACAACAACTCACACTCTGTTAAAAAGATCATCATGAATCCTTGAACAAGCCTCTCTGTTTTTCACGACTTGTATCCTGCAATATACTTTTCTCTCTGAATTCGGGTTCTATGAATGCTTATTCGAACCAAAGCTTGTGAATAATGCGGCGATCCAAGCCCTTTTATTATGATTGACCCCTGCAAAAAAAGTCCACTGGAAAGTTGGAGTCAGTTTGTCTGATGATAATTGCGATAGAGCTGTAAGGCATTACGCATACACATAGCCACTGTCATAGTACCAACTCGCGGAATGTAGAGCGCAGCTGTTTCCTTTGCATCCAGTTCAAAATTTTGCACTGATGAAAAATTGAGGCAAATTGTTCCCGGTTTCAATTCATCTGCCCTGATCTTCTCAAAGTTTTTAGAAGGCACTCCTGTTATCACGATGTCAGATTTTTTTAACGCATCTGCACGATTCACAGCGATTTCTTCCTTGTGAGTGCCAGAAATATCAACTACAACACCTCCATTGACATCAAAGGAGTAAACTCTTGCACCATCATTTGAAAGCATATAGGCAAGCGGCCTTCCAACAACTTCTGAACGATTAAAAATAGTGACACTCTGTCCTCTGAAAGGCAGTCCAAATTGCATATACGCTTCCGTTTCTTCAAGCAATTTAATAATTGCCAGTGGTGTACAGGGAAGTATAGCCTTGTTTCGTTTTTCTGTGTCATCAAAACGATCATTAGCAAAAAGTTTTTTTAGCCAATAAGAGGTGAGACCTTCCACATCCTTATGCGGAGAGACCATATTCCTGATCTCCGCATCCCGATAATCGCTCCAAACAGGGTAATAGATAAATATTCCGTGAATGGTATTATCACTATTTGCCTCTGAAAGCATTCGCTCAATCGAATCAGGATTAACAGTGATCAAAGTAAAGGCAATGCCGACATCTTCGCATCCATTACGTGCATATTCGGAATAGGTTATTGAAGCAGGGTCTTCGGACGCAAGAAAGCCGACAATATGTATTTTCAATCCTTCCTTGCTGATTTCTCTTTTAACGATATTTCGAAAACCGGCAGCTGTATTATTAGGTTCAAGTATATTCATATTTCTTGCTCTCTATAGGTTGTTTCATTGTTCACTCCACGGTATCCTGAAGTTTATAACTGGTATTCCCTCTTGTACCACCAACAACGATTTTATACTCCCCTGTTTTGGTGAGAGTACCTTTCCATTCAGTGATATCGGACCCCCCAGTGATAGCTTTTTCTTTTCGGAGCAACTTGCCATGGGCTCAAAAAGGTCGAATACGACATTATCTTCAAGCGATGAAAGATCAATGGACGTAACCATCGCTGAAAATTACCGAATTTTTACCGAAAGCAAAATAAAGAGGTTTCTTAAACTCTTCAGCTTGCAGTACCTGTGCAAAACAAGATAGTGCTATGACAGCTGAAATAATAAAAACGACGGTCTTCATCGGTTTTAAAGCGTATCTATGTGTCAATTTGAAGAACATGATCGGCAATTTTTGATATCGAGTGTCAATGAGTGTGCATACCCTCATGGAAGCCCGGGCTGTTGAACCTTCTTCATCTTTATGGATAAGGTATGAAGTCATATTTTCGATCCCGAACATTCCAAGTCAGAGTTTTTTCGGGAAGTTTTTACTTTGGGATGTGTTTCCTTATCAGCCTGCACACATCCTGGACAGGTCATCTGTTGTTTATGACGAAAAATTATGATCTTATCACTGAAAAATAAACACAGTTCCGCATAGACCTACATCAAAAAAAATACATTATTCCACTCCTGATTTATTATATTCTCCAAGAATTTTGCTGATTTGATTATCCTGAAAAAACAGATTTACCGGTGTCGCACACTGGCATTTTTCTGCTGTTTTGGAGTAATTCCTGAGGATACTCAATGGTTGAAAACGTCTAAAATCATCAAGAGGAGCAGAACCATAAATCGTATCATTGATATAACTGAGCTTGCCCTTCGGGACGCACACCAGAGCCTGATTGCCACCAGGCTTGGAATTGAAGACATGACCGGAGCATGCAAGGACCTCGACGATGCCGGCTATTGGTCACTGGAGTGCTGGGGTGGCGCTACCTACGACTCATGCATCCGCTTTCTGAATGAGGACCCGTGGGAACGGTTGCGCACCTTCAAGAAGCTTATGCCGAAAACACCCCTGCAGATGCTGCTCCGAGGCCAGAATCTTCTGGGGTATCGCCACTATCAGGATGAGGTGGTTGAGCGATTCTGCAACAAGTCAGCAGAAAACGGGATGGACGTTTTCCGCATTTTCGATGCACTCAATGACCTTCGAAATATAGAGACCTCGGTTCGTGCGGTCAAAAAGGCCGGCAAACATGCCCAGGGAACGATCTGCTACACCGTCAGCCCCATTCACACGACACAACTTTTTATTGATCAGGCCCGCAGGCTTCAGGATTTGGGAGTCGATTCCCTCTGCATCAAGGACATGGCGGCCCTCATAAAACCCCAGGCAGCTTTTGATCTGGTAAAAGGAATTAAAGAGTCATGCGGAAATGATCTTCGGGTACATCTCCATGTTCATGCCACTACCGGGGTTACGATGGTCAGCCTGATGAAGGCTGTTGAGGCTGGAGTGGATTGCGTGGATACCGCAATCAGTTCGATGAGTCTCGGGCCAGGGCACAACCCTACGGAAAGCTTTATTGAAATGCTTGAAGGAACAGGGTACACCACCCGGGTCAATATGGAAAAGATACAGAAGGTAAAGACTCATTTCATGACGGTGCTGGGACGTTACAGCGAGTTCCTCTCAAAAGTTACCGGCGTGGAGACTGAGATTTTCAAGAGCCAGATCCCTGGCGGCATGCTTTCCAACATGGAGAGTCAGCTTAAACAGCAAGGTGCAGGCGATCGGATGAAAGAGGTTCTGGAGGAGATCCCGCTTGTCCGCAAGGATACAGGATATGTGCCCCTTGTGACCCCCAGCAGCCAGATTGTAGGCACCCAGGCGGTACTTAATGTCCTTATGGGTAGATACAAGGTTCTGACCGGTGAATTTGCCGACCTCATGCTCGGCTATTATGGTGAAGTACCTGGAGAAAAAAATCCGGACGTTGTGAAAATGGCCCATGAACATGCAAAAAAAGAGCCGATCAACTGCCGACCGGCAGATATCCTGAAACCGGAGTGGGACAAGCTCCGTTCAGAAGCTCTTTCTCTTACAGGATGCAACGGTACAACTGAAGATGTGCTGACCTATGCCATGTTTCCGCAGGTGGCACCTAAATTTTTTGCCGAACGCCACGAAGGAGTTCGAAACCTTGGATGCAACCCTGCGACAGGGGAATCTGAAACAAAACCTGCAGAAGGCCACCAAGGAGCGATTACCGGCCCCATCACCTATTCCGTAACTCTGAGCGGCCGGCAGCATAAAGTGACTGTAACGCCATACCAGTAATTATATTATGATAATCAGAGCATAGTCGGTATACCATGAATATTGAAGAGATAATACAGGATCTGAACCAACGGAAGGAAACGTTGCAGTTGGGTGGCGGGCAGGACAAGATAGATCGCCAACACGACGCAGGGAGTCTCACCGCACGTGAACGCATCGGAGTGCTCCTCGATCAGGACAGTTTTCAGGAAGCAGGAATCTTTGCAAAACATCGCTGCACCAACTTCGGCATGACGGACAAGGAGATGGCTGCGGATGGTGTAGTCACCGGAGCCGGCAGTATAAACGGAAGACTGGTGCATGTTGCCAGCCAGGATTTTACCGTCGTCGGCGGGTCGGCAGGAGAAGCCCACTGCACCAAGATAGTGCAGATGATGCAGTCATGCCTTAAAACCGGTTCACCTTTCGTCATGATCAACGACTCGGGCGGTGCCCGCATTCAGGAAGGCATCGACAGTCTCTCCGGCTACGGCAAAGTTTTTTACAACAACGTCATGCTTTCCGGGGTTGTGCCTCAAATCTCAATCATCTGCGGCCCCTGCGCCGGTGGAGCTGCCTACAGCCCCGCCCTGACAGACTTCATTATCCAGACGCGTGCAGCACGGATGTTCATCACCGGGCCTTCGGTCATCAAGGCTGTAACCGGCGAAGAGGTCAGCTCTGAGGCGCTGGGAGGGCCAGAAGCTCAGATGAACAACTCGGGGGTTGTACACTTTATAGCCGAGGATGATCTGGATGCCATTGCAATCTGCAAGCGGCTCTTGTCATTTCTCCCCTCCAACAATCTGGAGGATCCGCCTCACCTGGAGGCAGAAGAGGTTATTTATTCCGACAAGCGTTTGAATTCCATCATTCCTCTCGACACAAAACAGCGGTACGACGTCCGTGAGGTGATCGGCCATATTGTCGATTACGCTGACTTTATGGAGGTACAGTCTTCTTTCGCCCCCAATATCGTTATAGGCTTTTCCCGGCTTCAGGGGCGCACAGTCGGCATCGTAGCCAACCAGCCCAACGTTCTGGCAGGTGTACTTGATATCAATGCTTCGGATAAGGCCGCCCGATTTATTCGCTTCTGCAATGCCTTCAACATACCGCTCATCACCTTTGTCGATGTTCCCGGTTTCCTTCCCGGCGTCGAACAGGAATATGGGGGAATCATCCGGCATGGTGCAAAAATGCTCTTCGCTTACGCCGCCGCCACTGTACCAAAAATCACTGTTGTACTCCGCAAAGCATATGGTGGAGCCTATCTGGCCATGTGCAGCAAGGACCTTGATGCAGACAGAGTTGTTTCGTGGCCTTCGTCCGAGATTGCCGTCATGGGCGCTGATGGTGCCGTAGATGTGATCTTTCGAAACGAAATCAAAAAAGCGGATGATCCCGCAGTGCGACGTCAGGAACTTGTCAAGACATATCGGGAAACCTTTGCCACTCCTTATGCAGCAGCCGCACACTTTCAGGTTGATGACATCATCGAGCCGGCTGAGACGCGCCGCTATCTTGCCATGTCTCTCGATTATCTTCATTCCAAACGGGAATTCAGGCCCCAGAAGAAACATGGCCTGATTCCTCTTTAATCGTATACCAGTGGAAGCAACCATATCTGAGCACATAAACAGTGAGTCGACTATCACTCCGGAGCTTCTGGTCATCATGTCGGCAGCCATTGCAGCATACCTGGGAAAGAATGTCCGGATTCGCAGGGCACGCTTCATTATCGATCAGGGGCCAAGCTCCTGGTCTCAACAGGGGCGAGTCTCCATCCAGTCATCCCATACTTTCAGCACCACTAAATAAGGAATTATACCGTGCAGTTGATCTTGACCATAGACGGGAAAAAATATGTTGTCGACGTGGAGGTACTCGAGGGGGAAGAGATACGGACGCCAGGAATGTTCCAGGAACTGACCTCTACCATTCAGTCGAAGCAGGTTATCGCGCCCTCGCCTCTGCCTCCGGCAATGCAGCCCGTTGCAGACGGTCTGCCCGATGAAAAGGTTTGCCGGAGTCCCATAGCAGGGATTGTTCAGCGTGTTAATGTTCAGGTGGGGCAGAAACTCCAGGTCGACGACCTGCTGGTTGTACTGGAAGCGATGAAGATGGAAACAAATATCACCGCACATAAGGACGGAACTGTCAAAAAAATCATGGCATCACCGGGAGAGGCAGTGAAAAGCGGCCAGGCTCTTATAGAATTCGAGTAACACTCTTATCCTTTATCAGTCTCGATATGGTGAGCATGAATACTTCTGGTTTGGACTTGCTCTGTTTTCATGGAAAGAGTAAGAAGCCATATCTACCTCAAAAAAGAGATTTCAGCAATGACTGATACTGCGCAAGGAAATCGCAGGCAGTACAGTAAAGAGTTCAAGATTGATTCCGTTGAAGTTATGATACGGGGATCGGGCATCTGAAAAATCCAGAAGGACAAAGGTTTCTCAAACCTGAACACGTGCTTTGAATCATTAGAGAGTCGTTGATAAACTGCTGTATACATTAAACGTAATAACAGGGGGCTTTTTATGTCGTTTTGGAATTCAGTCACAGGCCAATTGCGATCAGTCATTGAATGGAAAAATCCTGCTGCGGATGTTCTTTTTCAACGATGGACGGATAATGGAGATGAAATCAAGAATGCGTCAAAACTTATTGTTGGTCCAGGACAAGGGGCGATCTTTGTTTATGAGGGTAAACCTCAGGCTGTTATTACCGAATCAGGCATGATAGACCTGAAAACACAAAACATCCCGTTCTGGACTACTATCACAAAATTCATGCAGGCCTTCCAGAGTGAGCACAAGGTCGGGATCTATTTTTTTCGGACAGCTGAGATTCTGAACCAGGGTTGGGGCACACCTGGTCCAGTGAAATATATCGATCCACAATACAAGTTTCCTGTTGGAATGAAAGGTTATGGAAATTTCTCTTTCCGTATTTCAGATGCGGGAAGTTTCTTCATCAATATTATGGGTCAGAGGGATGAGCTCACTGTTGATGAACTCCGTCTTGTCATTGTGGCAAGGCTTGTCCAGCCGCTTACTGATTTTCTGGCTGAAGCAAAGTTTGGATATAATGAGATTGATGCCCACAGGAATGAAATAGCTGATGGATTGAAGGAAAAGGTAGCTCCGATTTTTCTGACACTTGGTTTTGAGCTTAAGGATATTCGTGTCGAAAATACGGATTTTGATGATGACACGAGGCACCGAGTGCAACGTATTGCGGATATGCAGGCCGAGGCACAGGCAGCCCAAGCCGTCGGTTTGAATTTTGCTCAAGTTCAACAATTGGCAGCTCTTCGAGATGCGGCCCAGAACCAGGGAGGAGTAGCTGGTATGGGTGTTGGTCTTGGTGCAGGCGTAGGAATGGGTCAAGCAATGGCTGGCATGATGACCAACATAAATGTACCACAAGCGGCGGAGGAAGATCCAGTTGCCAAGCTTACCACATTGAAACAGATGCTTGACAACAACCTCATCAATCAACAAGAATACGATACGAAAAAGCAGCAGATTCTTGCGCAACTGTAATTATAAAACATTACCCATGCGATCCAGCCACTTGTTAAGGTTACTGTTTATTATCACCCTTACCGTTCTTGGTATCCCTTTCATCGGTGAGGAGCTTATTGCTCGGGCAGGTGGCGGAGGAGGAGGAAGCCATGGAGGAGGAAGAGGGCATGGCAGTGGTGGCTCATCTGGCTGGGGACATTCCACTGGTGGTGGAGGCTTTGGGCATAATGCCTACTATGGTGGATCCGGCCATGTCTATTTTTCTCCATGGGTTACTGCTTTTATTCTCATTGTGATCCTCTTTTTGGTATTCAGAGTTGTATTATTTTTCCAGAAAGCTTCGACGACAACCTCTTTCACGGTGAGCAGCAATGAAAAGCACTCTGTTGAAAAAGACAATGGGTATAAGCAATTTCTTGCAACGAATCCGAACTTTGATGTATCCGAATTTTTGTTGAAAGTCCGCAAAGCCTTCATCGAAGTTCAAACATCCTGGTCAGAACAAAATACGAATCGCATGCGCAAGTTCATCACCGACGGTGTCTATCAGCGATTCAACACACAGTTCAAGATGATGAAGCTTCTTCAACAGACTAACCCTATAAGCAATATCAACATTGCGAATATCTGGATCGACAAGGTCGAACAGGACGGTCTGTATGATATTATGCAGGTTGGAATCGAAGCCAGCATGGACGATAAGTTTGAATGTGCCCTAAACCATGAGCTGGACGAGGAGGGTTCAATGGAGTTTGTTGAATTCTGGTCTTTCATCCGCAAGCGCGGAATACCAAAAAAAGATATCTATGATTCAGACAAATGTCCTAATTGTGGCGCTCCCCTGCCGGAGAATATGGGCGAAGTTTGCAAATGTACACATTGTAATGCAATGATCAACTCTGGGGAGTTCGACTGGATACTTTCCGAAATTACCCAAAAAGATGACTACTACAGCAATGATGTGTTTTCAGAAAAGTCTGGTAATCTGGACACACAGATAAATGACATGGTATCGGTTTATGGAGATTTTTCCGTTCAACTGGTTGAGGACAAGGCCTCCAATGCATACATGCAGATCATGACTGCTCAAGCCATGCATGACCCATTGATTATGCGCAGGTTTGTCTCCGATGAACTGTTCCAGCAGCTGGCTCCAAAGTTCGAAAAAAGTCAGGAAATTTTCAATCGTATTTTCCTGAACAAGGTAACGCTCATTGGAGCACAGAAGAAAGAAAATAAAAATATCCTTATTTTTGCAATCATCTGTTCGATCCAAAGAGTGTTGATGACCAACAAGAGGGTGGAGCTGGTTGATCGGGAAATTATGACACTGGAAGAGGTAATTTTTCTGACACGAGATGCCCAGGCTGGGGCAGGAAAGGGCTCAATCTATCAACATAATTGCCCATCTTGTGGTGGGCCTGTCAAAGATACGCTTGAGCTAAAGTGTTCTTTCTGTGGAACTCTGCTCAATAGCACAGCGAATGACTGGGTAGTCAGCGCACTGATGAACCGCTCAGAATTCGCTAAATATAATGATGCGAATAACTAACCATTCACTACGAAAGTCTGGTTGTATACATACAAGCTATGGCACAACCACCTGACGGGTTTGGCTGCGGAGTTCGAGGCGAGGATGAGTGACGATAAAACCCTGCATTGCGGCGAGGTGGAGATGGGAAAGAAATGAGCCCGGGATAAGAATGCAGCGTTTCGGGTGGGCGTAGTTGAGCCATGACTGAAGCTGTTGCTGCTGTTTTTCTGCAAAGCGGTAGATCCAGATGAGGGCGATATCAGCTTTGTAGAGTTCCTCTTTTTTCAGGCGACTTGTACCTGACACCATGAGGAGTGTTTGTTTCCGGCTCCAGAACTTTAGTACTTTCTCCTCTGGACGGACTACGACCATGGATGAGAGGAGAAGTTTTGTACTATCCCGCTGCATGTGATGGCGTACTGGCACCTTTGCTATAAGAGAGTCAGGTGTATAAAACTGAACAACAGCTATTGGTGCGTTCATCCCGTACTCATCGAGTTGTTGAGTAATGCGCTTCTGGTCATGCGATACACTGCCTGCATCAATGAAAACTGTTTCGCTACCCGAAGAGAAGAGTGTAGCAAGGTTTTTTCCAAGATTGACCGTCACCATATCGGGCGCAACAGGACGGGTTCGCAAAGTAAAAGAGTACCAGAAAAGTATGTTCATGCCGAGCAAAAGTGCAACAGCAAACCTCCCCCAGGCTTTTCTATAACTGATAAACAGCAGGAGACCAAGAAGTGTGTAATAAATCCAGACTTCAGTGGCATCGGGCTTGAGAGTTAGGGAGGCAAAGGGAAGAGTGCTGAAATAAAGGGCTGACCTGAGGGTGACCTTTGCAAAGAAAAAGGAACTGGCAGCAAAGAAAGAGGCAGCGTAGCCTGAAACAAGGTTGAGAAGCAGCATAGGCACAAGATCGTACATCAGCAGATTGGAAAAAAGTACGACGGGGATATTTGCAAGAAAACTGATAAGCGAAAAGGTGCTAAAATAGTAGGCAATAACCGGCGAGACACCTATAATGGCGGCAATGGTTACCATTAAGCTGCTGAGCAGGAAATGGCCTGCACTCTGAAAAAAACCACTACCCTTGCGCTGTGGCCCGACGAATCGTGGATAAAGCAAAAGAATTGAGAGAACAGCACCGTTGGTCATTAAAAATCCTGGATTCATGAGGTCGAGAGGATCGAACAGAAGAATAAGGAAATCAGCAAAGGCAAGGGAGTTTACGGGATAGGCTTTCCTGCCGAGCATCTCTCCACCGATCACTACCAGGGACATGAAGATGTACCCGAAGATTATTTCCGCATGCTTCTTTAATGCCTTTTACCAGGTCAAAGGCTGCCTGAGGCTTGATGAGGGCCGCCATGTCCTTGATGCAGAGGGAGTCGACTCCCATATCCTGCAGTCTGCGGGCCTGGTCAACAAAAAGCTGTGTAGTGTGAATAGGGCTTACCGTGTAGCAGATCGTACCCTGAGCGTGTTTGCCTGCCTTTTTGACTGCACGAACGGAGCTCTCTATATTTCGCAGGTCATTGAGTGCGTCGAAAATACGGAAGACGTCCATACCGTTTTCTGCAGACTTGTTGCAGAATCGCTCTACCACCTCATCCTGGTAGTGGCGATACCCAAGAAGATTCTGGCCGCGCAGCAGCATCTGCAGCGGAGTTTTTGGCATGAGCTTTTTGAAGGTGCGCAACCGTTCCCACGGGTCCTCATTCAGAAAGCGGATGCATGAGTCGTAAGTAGCGCCACCCCAACACTCGAGTGACCAGTAGCCGGCGTCGTCAAGCTCCTGGCAGGCTCCGGTCATATCTTCAATACCAAGCCTGGTGGCAATCAGGCTCTGGTGTGCGTCCCGGAGGGCAAGCTCGGTTATATCAATGATTCGATTTATGGTAACCCCACTTGATGATGTTAGTTGAACAGTAATTTCTGGGTTCGGATACTGGTAAAAACAAGGTGGACCGCCATTGCGTATCCGCAGTGTTTACGTTAAATAAAGTTAGCAAAAAGGCATATTACTTCACCGCTAAATCCGGTTTTTGTTAAGGCAATCACATGATTGGCGAATATAATGAATCAGGATGGAAATAGTATGTTCAAATTCCAAACAATGCAAGCACTCCAAACACAATGCCGAGAGTTGCGCATGTTAAGCTTCCATACTTAAGCCATTTGCGGCGTGTCAGCACAGCTATCGCCGCGAGTGAAATGCCAATCTGAAGTATCGTTGTTCCAGAAGCCCAGCGGTGGTGGGAATGCATATACTTTTCGGATTTTTCATCGGCCTCATGAGAGAGTATTTCTGTCTCTTCGGCTTTCTTTTTAATTTCTTTTTTTTCAGCCATATAGCGCACGACATCCTTGGCTTTTTCCTCTTGATCTTTGCCTGTTGTCAGTTTGGATGCAAGCTCAGCCAGATATTGCTTGTTGCTTTTTGATTGGTAAAAATTCCACTGATCCGCCGCCTCAGTTTTTTTAATTGCGGCTTCATTTTTTAAAATAATGGCTTCACCAAGAGAAACGCTCCCCTCATAAGAGAGGAGAGCGCCTATGGTGACCATGATTGCAGTCATCACGGCAATTTGATTATTGAAGCCATGCCCTCCTTCACCACCTTCCAATACCTCTTCGTGTGGCCCTTTTACTTCAAACTCTTCACTCATTAAAGCTTCCTTTTCTATATGGTTTCATTCTGTGTTCCGGAAAATAA
>Ga0364907_10241_pt1 | contig 20863 bp, 21 predicted proteins | sample ExccelJu500002D3_2_FD_206960 | JGI IMG/M metagenome (GOLD analysis project Ga0364907, IMG submission 206960) | Enriched cells from Trout Bog Lake Hypolimnion, Wisconsin, USA - BchlTB.July02.5000.02.D3 | ecosystem: Environmental > Aquatic > Freshwater > Lake > Hypolimnion/Profundal zone | place...
CCCACCGTTAAAAAGCTAGCTCTAGAACTTGGTGGTCATGCCCCCTTCATAGTTTTTGAAGACGCAGACATTGATGCAGCAGTTGCGGGTGCCATCATTTCCAAATATCGCAACTCTGGCCAAACGTGTGTTTGCGCTAATCGTCTTTATGTTCACAAAAAAATATATGACGTCTTTGTGGAAAAATTTGCCAAGGCCGTGCAAGCCATCAAAGTAGGTAATGGCCTGGAGAATGGTATTTCTCAAGGCCCATTGATTGATATGCCTGCACTTGAAAAAGTGGAGAGGCATGTCGCTGATGCGCTTGCTAAAGGTGCAAAACTGGTCATTGGTGGAAAACGCGCTGCACAAGGCGGCAGTTTCTATGAGCCTACTATTCTGGCAAACGTCACAAATGACATGCTCATCACCTATGAAGAAACCTTTGGACCGGTAGCTCCCATCATCCCATTTGATAGCGATGAAGAAGTTCTCAAGCTAGCCAATAGCAGCCAATACGGCCTTGCATCGTATTTCTATAGTCGGGATATTGGCAGAATTTGGAAAGCTGCTGAGGCTCTGGAATACGGCATTGTTGGTGTCAATACGGGTCTTATTTCTAATGAGGTAGCTCCCTTTGGTGGCGTCAAGCAATCTGGCCTAGGTCGTGAAGGTAGCGTCTACGGAATGGATGAGTACCTGGAGTTGAAATACGTTTGCGTCGGTCTGTAAGAAAACGTTTTCTCAGTTAGCTTTATTACTTTTTCTTGTAAACCAAATCCCAAACGCCGTGCCCTAACTTCAGGCCACGGTTTTCAAACTTCGTGAGAGGCCGGTACGCTGGCTTCTCCACATAAGCCAGATGGTCAGCATTGATCTGTTCAATGGTCGGATGGAATTCATTCGAAGCAGGCGCCTCAGCCTTCACAGCATCCGTGGCGAGGAATGTTTCAATGCGCACTAATGTTGTCGAGGTATTTTCTAATGCCTCTTCGGCATTGAGCACCAAGAACATTTGTTCAGCATAGTTATGCCAATCGGTTGCCAAATGTAAATAGGCGCCTGGCTTTAATCGTGATACTAACAACTTTACAAATGGCGCTTGAATCAGCCGACGCTTGTGATGACGCTTCTTGTGCCAAGGATCAGCAAAGTAAATATGAATGCCATCCAAAGCATTGGAAGCAATCATCTTTTCAAGAACCTCAACAGCATCATGGCGAATGATGCGCACATTAGATAGCCCTACTTCGCCTATCAACTTTAGTAAAGCGCCAACACCCGGTGGATGTACTTCAATTCCCAAGAAATCATCTTGCTTACGTAAGTCAGCAATCCTGGCAGTGGTCTCCCCCATACCAAAACCAATCTCTAAGATTTTAGGATTAGTAGAACCGCTAAATGCTTGCTCTAAATTGAGTAGATTTTCTTGAAACGGAATTAAGAATTGCGGGCCAAGCTCTTCGATGGCGCGCTGCTGCCCACCAGTGGTTCTGCCAGCGCGCAACACAAAAGAGCGTATACGCTCTAAGTGACGCTCTCCTTGATCACTGCCATCCGCCTGATGCTCAGAAGTCAACTTACGCCAAGACCTTCTTAAAGTAAGCAATCGTCTCTTTGAGGCCATCCTCTAGGTTAACCTTCGGCTCCCAGCCAAGCTTAGCCTTAGCTAGCTCAATATTGGGTTGACGCTGCTTAGGATCATCGGATGGTAAAGGTTGATGGATGATCTTAGACTTACTACCCGAGAGCTTGAGAACCGTCTGAGCCAGCTCAAGCATAGTGAACTCGCCTGGGTTGCCAATATTTACTGGGCCTGTAAAACCGGCCTCAGAGTTCATCATTCTCACCATGACATCAATGAGATCATCGACATAACAAAAACTACGGGTTTGCTGACCATCGCCATAAATGGTGATGTCTTTACCTTGTAGAGCCTGCACTATAAAATTACTCACCACCCGGCCATCATTGGGATGCATGCGAGGGCCATAGGTATTAAAAATACGGACAACTTTAATATCTAAACCATGCTGACGGTTGTAGTCAAAGAATAATGTTTCAGCGCATCGCTTACCTTCGTCATAGCAAGACCGAATACCAATGGGATTGACTCTTCCCCAATACTCTTCTGGTTGAGGATGCACTTCTGGGTCGCCATAGACTTCACTAGTAGAGGCTTGCAAGATACGTGCCCTGGTTCTCTTTGCAAGGCCGAGCATATTGATTGCGCCATGCACACTGGTCTTAGTGGTCTGCACCGGATCGTATTGATAGTGAACTGGTGAGGCTGGACAAGCTAAGTTGTAGATCTGATTGGTTTCTACGTACAGCGGAAAGGTCACATCGTGGCGCATCACTTCTAAATTAGGATTACCCATGAGGTGGGCTAAATTCTGCTTAGTGCCCGTAAAGAAGTTATCTACCACCAAAACCTCATTGCCCTCTTTGAGGAGTTTCTCAGTGAGGTGCGAGCCTAAAAAGCCTGCGCCGCCGGTGATGAGGATTTTGTTCATGATGTAAGCCTTGTAGTAATCAAAGTCATTCTAACTGCGTTTTAAGTGAGCTTGCGCGCAGTTAAGCTTGAGGGGTGTTCCAGCCTGCTGAGCGATATGCATACATCACTTCAGCCAAAACAATCGATAAGGAAGTCATGAAAGAAACCAGTCCTAGTACAAAGGTCCAAATCACATAACTGGTTTTTGCATAATGTGCGGCGCCCGTCTGGAAGAAAAATAGCTCCAGCACAGTTAATGAAATAAAAACCCCGCTTAGTACATTAAAAAAGATTGCAGCAGTGCAAAGGCGCCCTCTGGTTTTTGCTTCTTTTAATTCAATCAGCATGTGCTCCCTCACCAAGGGGGAGATCACTTGAGCCCCCGTGTAGAGTTGGTTCTGAATGGAGCGCATGCGATCGACTGATCTAGCCAAGCGTCCTGAAATGGCATTAATCAAAGTAGCAACTGCAGTCAATAAAAATACTGGGGCGAGTGCCAACTGAATATTATTGGTAATAGCGTCGATGGATGCATCCATCGGAATAACGGCAGTAAAGAGTGACATTTTTTCTTATCCAGTTCTAAATTTTCTTAATGCGACCAGGCTACTAAACCGGTATATGAGGTGATTAACACTAGTAAACCAAATACGATGCGATACCAAGCGAAGGGAATAAAGTTATGTCCAGCCACATAATGAATCAACCAACGCACACAAACAAAAGCCGAGATAAAGGCTGCGATAAAGCCAATCAAAATTGCAAATCCAAAACCTGCAGCATCATTGCCTGCTAAAGATGCCACAGGCGATTTCCACAACTTGAGTAGCTCATAAGCGGTTGCGCCACCAATCACGGGGATGGCCAAGAAGAATGAAAACTCCGTTGCTACGGCTCTAGGTAGCCCAAATAGCATGCCTCCAATAATGGTTGCGCCTGAACGTGAAGTGCCCGGAATCAATGCTGCACATTGAGCAAGTCCTACCTTAAAAGCATCCATTGGAGACAGATCATCAACTGTTTTTACCCGTTCTAAATAATGATCGTGCTTTAAGTTGGCTTGCCTACGCTCGGCCCAAAAAATAATGAATGCTCCGCCAATGAAAGCGAGGGCAACTGGGATGGGTGCAAATAAAACCGCTTTGATATGTTTACTAAACAGCAAACCTAAGCTCATTGCTGGGAACGAGGCAATTAGAAGGTTCAGTACAAAGCGACGTGAGCCAGTGCTAGAAAATACAGTGGAAGCTACAGACCATAATTTTTGACGGAACTCCCAGCACACAGCCAAAATAGCGCCAAACTGGATAATGACCTCGAACGCTTTGCCACGCTCATCATTGAAATCTAAGAGGTCCCCCACCAAAATCAGGTGTCCCGTACTGGAAATAGGGAGGAATTCTGTTAATCCCTCAACTACCCCCAAAATAAGCGCTTTTGCTAACAAAATAAGTTCCATAGCCCGAATTTTATAGGCTTCCGGTCCCAATGTCGGCATTTAAGCAAACAGCCGTCGTGGATCAAAGCCTTTTTCTCAAATTAGCCTTAAACTTCATGGCACATTGAAAAGTACCCGAATTAAATGACTGAAGCACGCTTTCGACTTTCTAAACAATCCATATTTGGTTTAATCCTAAGTCAGGCGCTTGGACTAAGCATTGCCGCCAATCAGGCAATGGCTCAAGCGCCGGCAGGCACTCGACCCTCATTGCCGACGCCAAGCAACTCCCAAGCTTTGCTAGGGCTCGATATTCCGCCGCAAATGGTGGTGGCACCCAAACAAGCACTGCCTAGTGATGGGGCCCCCTCAAACGTCAGCCTCGGCAATGCTGGAAGTATTAAGCCAAGCCAAATGACAGATTTAATTAATCTGTACCAAGAGGCTGCCTTTAGCGATCCCGTTTTGAATGCCGCGCGTTTTAACTATCAAGCCAGCAAAGAGCTGTACTGGCAAGGTCTATCGTTGCTACTCCCCCAAGCAAATGCTACCCCTGGTGGTACGCGCTACTACCAGCATGGAGTTGGCACAACACCAGTATCAACTACCCCTGGTAACTCACGCGTCTTTGACCAAAAGAGCTATACGGTTACCTTAACGCAACCCGTTTTTAATATGGGAGCCCTTGAAGCTTTCAAGCAAGGTGACCTCAATACAAAGATTGCCGATATGCGCTTCTTTCTGGCGCAGCAAGATTTAATTATTCGGGTGTCACAAGCCTACTTTGATGCTCTTACTAGTCAAGATAACGTTGAACTCTATCGGAATAAGAAGGGCCTGATCAAGCAACAGCTAGAGATAGCGCAGGCTAAATTTGATGCTGGGCTTGCAACTATTGTTGATGTCAATACAGCGCAGGCTGCTTTAGATTTAGCTAACTCGCAAGAGATTGCCGCACAAGCAGATTTAGTAGTCAAACGTGGCGTGCTTGAGCAATTGGTCGGCAGGCCAGTCGGGGCACTCAAACCTCTCACCAAAGAAGCCAAGATTGATGGCGTCCTAAAGGACCCCCGCTCCAAGAGCAAAGATGTCAAAGGCAATCCAATTGCGGATAGCGTCAATCCCCAATTACCGCCTGGACAAACCTTGGATGACTGGATCAATCAAGCAGAAGCTGCAAACTTTAATGTCTTAGCGGGCCAACTCAGCGTGAGTCTGGCAGAGAGTACCTATCGGGCTTCTCAGGCGTTAAATTACCCCTCTCTTAATTTGGTAGGCACTAGTGGCTATAACACCTCTAACGGCACGGCTACTAACTTTAATCCTGCAAACACCAACGTGTATAACAACACCGTTTCGTTGCAGATGACTATCCCCCTCGTTTCAGGGGGATTTAACAGTTCGGTCATACGTCAAAATGCTGCGCTGGTAGATCAAGCCAAAGCAAACTATGACGATGCTCGTAGAACTGCTGCGCAGAACACGCGAACTGCATTTACGGGATTCTATGGTGGCTTAGCAAGCGTCAAAGCCTTTGAAGCAGCTGAAAGATCTTCAACATCCGCATTGGAATCGAGCAAACTTGGATTTCAAGTGGGCACCTTAATTAACCTGGATGTGTTGATTGCGCTCGATACTGTCATTACCACCCGATCACAACTTCAGCTAGCGCGTTACAGCACTATCCTTAACGCCATTAAATTAAAAGCCCATGCATCAGCACTTTCAGATGAGGATCTGATAGCAGTCAACGCTTTATTGCGATAGTAGTCTTAACGAAGCCCCGAGTACTTCATCAACAGTAGGTGGAGCTTGAATATCCCCCAAGTTAATGATTTGCTTAGACCAATAGCCTTCGGTCTTCCATCGTGGCGAATCACAGTAAATCTCTACCGTTGGCTTTCCCAATACAGCCGCGAGATGCGTAAGGCCAGTATCAACCCCAATAGTTAATATCGCACCAGCAATCATTGAAAAAGCCTCCTGAATTGAAAAGACATCCGGCACGATTGCACCATCAATTTGACTAGCCAGTTGAGCGCTGATTTTCTTCTCAGCAGCGTTACCCCAAGGAAATACTATTTGGTAACCTTTGCTCGATAAAGACTTGCCTAAAGAGATCCAATGCGCATTACTCCACCTTTTGGCTTCACGCGCAGTGGAATGAAAGCAAAGAATGTATGGCTTTTTTAATACCACCAGATCTCTGGGTGTTTCACCGGATCCTAATTGAGCAATATAAGCATCTGGATAGAAGGACGCTGGGTTTTCTTGGCGATCAAGCAAAGGCCAATCCAAGGCAGAGCTCATCACCCAACGCGAACGATCAACCGCATGACATTGCTTGGGCACTTGCACGCATTGGTTATAAAAAGCCCGAGCGATAGGTTCATAGCCAGAAAACTCTGTAGCGTTAGCCAGACCAGCAACTACTCCTTTCGAAGATTTATGCGCTAAGGCGCAAACTAAGGCGGACTTTAAAAGTCCTTGTGTCTCAATAATCACATCATAGGAAACTGCTTGCAACTCTTTTTTGAAAGCAAAGAATTCTTTCCACGTTTGCAATTTGAAAAGGCTTTTCTTCCACCGGCGCAGCCCGAAAGGAATGATGCGATCAATGCCTCGAAACCCCCCTATCGATAGCAAGGGCTTCAACAAGTGAACGTATCCCTCCTCAACCACCCAGTCGATCTGCGCTTCCGGCAGACGTGCACGCAAGTCCCAAATAATCGGTAAGTTATGCAGCACATCCCCTAATGAAGATAACTTCACCAATAAAATTTTGGGAGATGCATCTTGAAGACCCATTAGAACTTTGGCGCCCTATCCCAGGATAGACCCGCTAAATCTTTTGCATTCATATTAGGCGAAGTGCCTTCGGGCAAGGGCCACTGGATGCCTAAAGTAGGATCATTCCAGAGTAAACATACCTCACTTGCTGGGTCGTAATAATCGGTAGTTTTATATAAAAATTCTGCCGTAGACGTAAGCACAAGAAAGCCATGCGCCAGGCCGGGAGGAACCCACATCTGCTGATGGTTTTCTGCGCTTAACTCAACCCCAACCCATTTTCCATAAGTGGGCGATTGCTTGCGAATATCCACCGCTACATCAAATACCGCCCCTGCAACTACACGGACCAACTTGCCTTGCGTTTTCTCTGTCTGATAATGCAAGCCTCTCAAAGTCCATTGACGAGAGAATGAGTGATTGTCTTGTACAAACTCATAATCCTGCTCAATGACAGTCGCAAAATCTTGCGCATTAAATGATTCCGTAAACCAGCCGCGCTCATCCCCAAATACTTTTGGCTCAACAACAAACACATCATGAATGGCTGTTGGCGTAATTGCCAATTTAGTATGAGCTGTCATTAGAGCGTCTTCTTCGCAGATAATGAAACTGGTTGAGCGCTGGTATTAAGCTCATGCAAAATCTTGTCAAGATATTGCCCATAGCTATTCTTACTTAATTGAGTGGCTACCTTTTGCACAGCCTCCGCCGTGATCCAGCCCTGGCGATAAGCGATCTCCTCAGGACACGCCACCATCAAGCCTTGACGCTTTTGCAAAGTGGCAATAAATCCTGCGGCATCCAACAAGGAATCGTGGGTGCCGGTATCCAACCAAGCAAAACCACGGCCTAGGATTTCCACGCTAAGCTGATCTTTATGTAAGTACATGCGATTGACATCGGTGATTTCAAGTTCACCACGCGCGCTTGGTTTGATCGATGCAGCAATATCGCAAACCTGATTATCATAGAAATAAAGTCCTGTGACTGCATAATTGCTACGGGGTTTTGCAGGCTTTTCTTCAATTGAAAGCGCTTTGTAGTCTTTGTCAAATTCCACTACACCATAACGCTCAGGATCAGTCACGTGATATGCGAACACAGTGGCGCCATCTGTGCGCGCATCAGCATTAGAGAGGTTCGCCACTAACTCGTGGCCATAAAAAATATTATCTCCAAGCACTAATGCGCTGGGATTATTTCCGACGAAATTTTTTCCCAAAGTAAACGCTTGTGCAAGACCATCGGGAGATGGCTGAACGCAATACTCAATATTCAAACCCCACTGGGAGCCATCGCCTAATAACTCTGTAAAGCGAGGAGTATCGTGCGGTGTAGATATCAGCAAAATATCACGGATACCTGCCAACATTAAAGTGGTTAAGGGGTAGTAAACCATTGGCTTGTCATAAACCGGCATCAACTGCTTAGAAACGGCCTGCGTAACTGGGTACAAACGGGTTCCAGACCCCCCTGCCAAAATAATACCTTTACGATTTCCCATCATGACACCCTTTAATTAAGCTGCTTTTTTACTAATTCGGAAACATAGTCTCGGACGAGTTCATTCCACACCGGGAATTTTGACACAGCACCAAGATCCTGTAGGGTCTTTTGAAGCTTTTGAGTAGACATGCGCGAATTCATCGGACGTGGGGCTGGTAAGGAGTACTCGGTAGCTGGTATTGCTTTGATATCGGCCACCTCTATCGCTAGACTTAACCCAGATTCTCTTGCTATCTTGACTGCCTCACATGCCAAACCATGCCATGTGGTTTCACCGGCAGGGACGGCATGATAAATACCAGATGGGAAATCTCGAAGCAATATCTGTGAATCTGCAGATAGACCAAATAAGAAATCGGCACTGAGTGCCGCCAACCAATCTGCACTCGTAGGCACCCCAAATTGATCGGCAATGACTTTTAATTCGCTTCGGTCTTTTGCTAAACGCAGAATAGTTCGAATGAAGTTGCCTCCCTCTCCATATACCCAGCTGGTTCTAAAGATCGCAAAGCATGCATTGGCATTATTGGATTGCGTGAATGCATCAACAATTAAGCGCTCTCCTTCAGCCTTGCTCTTGCCATAAACGCCTAGAGGAAGAACGGCGCGATCTTCCGAATAAAAATCCGATCTCTCACCGTCAAATACATAATCTGTTGAGTAATGCATCAGGCTTGCGCTGTGAACCACTGCATATTTCGCTAAGAACTCTGGCACCACTGCATTGATAGTAAAAGCAAGATCATGTTCTTGCTCTGCTTTGTCTACCGCCGTATAAGCTGCCGTATTAATAATGATGTTTGGCTGAAATTCATGAAGAATATTTTCGAGTGCACTTAAATCAGCAAGATTGCAGTCCTGTCGACCAATATAGCGAATGTCTACTTTGGAATGCTTATTCTGAAAAAGTCTTTGGAACTCCTTTTGAAAAGCTCTACCAAGCTGGCCATCCTTGCCAGTGACTAAAATCTTCATTTAGTGATATTGCTTTTGCAGCCAGTCGCGATAAGAACCGCTAACCACACCATCAACCCACCGAGGGTTATCTAGATACCACTGGACAGTCTTACGGATACCGGTTTCAAAGGTTTCAGCAGGCCTCCAGCCCAGCTCACGCTCTATCTTGCTAGCATCAATGGCATAGCGTCGATCATGACCGGGTCGATCCTTCACAAAGCTAATTTGATCCGCATAAGGCTTGCCATCAATACGTGGATTTAACTGATCCAAAATGAAGCAGATGGTTTTGACCACATCCAGATTGGCTTTTTCATTCCAACCACCAATGTTGTAAGTCTCTCCCAATTTACCCTTAGCCAGTACTTCCCGAATCGCAGAACAATGATCTCCAACATATAGCCAATCTCGGACTTGCTGACCATCGCCATATATAGGCAGAGGCTTGCTATTGAGCGCATTCAATATCACTAGGGGAATTAATTTCTCTGGAAAGTGATAAGGGCCATAGTTATTAGAACAATTTGTGGTTACTACTGGGAAGCCGTAGGTATGGAACCAGGCGCGCACTAAGTGATCAGAGGCCGCCTTAGAAGCCGAATAAGGACTATTTGGCTCATAGGGATGGTTTTCGGTAAAAGCAGGATCGGTTCCAGAGAGTGATCCATAAACCTCGTCGGTTGATACATGATGAAAACGGAATTGCTGTTTAGCATCACCTTCAAGCGCATTCCAATATTCCCGCGCGCACTCGAGCAGATTAAATGTACCTACAATATTGGTTTGCACAAAATCTGAAGGGCCATGAATCGAGCGATCTACGTGACTTTCAGCTGCAAAATTAATAATTGCCCGAGGCTTGTGTTCAGCAAGCAATTGCTTAACCAGACCCTGATCACCAATATCACCATGCACAAACACATGACGAGGATCATTTTCTAGAGACGCCAGGGTTGCCAAGTTTCCAGCATAGGTTAACTTATCAAGATTAATTAAACCTTCGGCGCCTGGATTGGCGAGCCAATCCAAAACAAAGTTACCACCGATAAACCCAGCGCCGCCGGTAAGCAAAATCATCAAATTTCCTTTAAAGGGATTTCATTGAATCAAGGTATTTATTAAAGCGTTTCTTGCCGAAGACTGCATGCCCTAATCTCCTGATGATTATAAAGACCCCTCTAGGCTTTAAAGGCGGGGGGGGCTCTACGGCATTAGGATATCTTGCACAATTTATCAAAGCGCTATTAATATAAATTCTGTAACCCTTGGCACGCAGTTCCTCATGAAAAGGAACATGATCCGCCACATCAAAACCGCCATGCTTGTCTGTACCCGCATAGCGACCGGCCAGAAAGGCCGCGCGCTTGTATATCGCCAAGCCACCAAAAGCGGAGTCCACCTCAATCAAGCCAAGACCTGGATCTAATAGCGCCTGCCGAGCTGTCACGGCTAAATTTTCTGCGGGCTTATCACCAATGACGCTCTCCAGGGCATATTTATGCTGCCAGCAATCTACAGGACACCAATCGGGATGACGTAAAGCCCAAATATCATAATATTCACCCAGTTGATTGGCAGTAATAACATCCCACGGCTCAGAGACCCCCCAGCAATTCGCAATCTTTTCAGGGGTGATAAGCCCATTCATACCATCCATATCTGCCATAGCCACATAATCAATATCTGCAAATTTTGGATCGGTATTAACAGCCTCAATCACTAAATTCCTGCATAGCGCTATGCGATCTGTACGCCTAGGGTATTTATCGCTGAGTTTTCCTGCACTAACAAAAGAGAAATTTTTGATTTTTCCTTGTAACTCCTCCAGTTTTTTCACGGTATCATCACTAGAATCGCTCTCGACGACAAAGCAAAAAATTTCTTTGAAATTACCAAGACTCGAGACCAAGGCTTCAACTTCGTGCTGAATAATGGCGGCTACATTCCTAACTGGGCCAGCTAGTAATACCTTGGATTCTGCAATAGGTTTTCTTTGAGAATGTTTAGAACTAAATAGAGCCATATAAATAGATGATATTCGCGAATTATTATCAACAAGATAGAGTTAAAAATGCCTCATTTGAGGAGGTTGATAGACATCATACCTATAACCCAACCATTACCAATAGACTACTTAGATCCGAATTCCTGAAACGTGGAATTGAGCTAAACAACCCCGATGTCAATCAGGGGCGAGATATTGCCTTTAGCATTCTCCATGACGGCCAGAACATTGAAAACATTCGTGGACCCAAATACGTTATTGCCACCGAGAATCCCTATATTTGCCCATTAAACAGGGATACACAATATCTAAGCGCATTTGATGGAGTGTTTTCTTGGAATAGAGACTTATTACAACTCCCCAACGTAACCCACCTATTTATTCCCAATCGAATTCACTTCGAGCAATCCCCAACTTTTTCAGAGCGCCCTATTTTTTCTTGTCTCATTAATGCAAACAAGGCATTTCGTGAAAATTTTGAAATTGATCTTTATAAAGAACGGATTGAAGTGATTCGCTGGTACGAGAAAAAAGCACCAGCACATTTTTCGCTTCATGGCTTGGGCTGGGGAAAGCCCGCGCCAGCCTTTACATTTACCAATAAGATTTCTAGAAGATTTCAGCGCTTAGCAACCCAGCTGTATGGATATAAACCATTCCCCAGCTATCAAGGTGAAATTGAAAATAAAGCAGACATTTATAAAAAAACAAAATTTGCTTACTGCTATGAGAATGTAGCCGATTTACCTGATTACATTAGTGAAAAAATATTCGATTGCTTCTTTAGCGGATGCGTCCCCATTTATTGGGGCTCAAATACGATTCAAGATTACATCCCAGATGGATGCTACATTGACCGTAGGAAATTTAACTCTACAGAAGAAGTTCACCAGTTCCTATTGAGAATCAATGCATCTCAATACGCAGAATATCAATCCAATATTAAGCAATTTCTAAATAGCCCGATTGCAATGCAATTCGACACGACAACATATGTCTCAACTATTATCAACAAAATTTCTCAAGATTTAGGCTTATGAATAGTCGCTTTTTAATTGACTATGACAATCCAGATGCTGGCATTGGTCACTCAATGGGAATCATCAATCGAGCCCTTAAAATTGCTGCAAGAAATAATTTAGACTTTGCATATTCCGAAGGCCAACTAATCAAGTCCCATCAAGACTCATTACGATGGAAAATCAAACAAATTTTGCGCACTTTGAGAGGCAAAAAGCGAGACGAAACACATAATATTGGCAACGACCTCAATCGAATGCTTAGCCCCAAAAATCTGCTTGTCAGTCGTGAAGAGATTGAAAGCCGGATTCGACGTGGTGAACTTAAAGTAATCCCCCTTCCTGAGTTTGAAATTCATATTCCATCAAATCATCAAGTGGATGATGAGGTCTACTCATCCATTGATCACTTCATTCAATCCCACCCAGAATCAAACGTCGTATTCACAATCAGTCGCAATCGATTTGGTGACCATGAATACGAAGCAAGCAGGGATTGGTTTATCAAAGCCTATATCAAGGCGCAGGAACAACATCCGATTCCACTTAAATACGATTCATCTAAGGTCAATATTGCAATTCATATACGGCGCGGTGATCTGCTTCCTAGTAGACAATTTTCCGACCTATCTTCAAGAATGCTCCCTGATTCCTGGTATTTAAATGTACTTCAAGTGGTCACTGCATTTAGTATTAAGCCAATCGCCATTCATATTTTTAGCGAAGGCTGGAATGGTCAATATATCTCCGAGAATGGCTTGCCATTCTCTTGGCAAGATCATTTTAAAGCCACTGACTTTGAGGTCTCTGAGTATATTGATACTAGCTTCATAGATACATTTCACCATTTACTGCATGCTGACATCCTCATAGGCTCTAAAAGTGGCATGTCACATTTAGCCGGAATGCTGGGAGAGCAAATCAAAATAATGCCTGAAATGTGGCACTCATATAGGGGTGCAAACAAAACATTACTGCTAGGAAACAGCATTACCGAGGCGGAAACGTCTGCTATCACCCAACATCTCGCACAGAACCTATTGGATTAGGCGTTGGGAAATAGGCCCACCCAAGCAGCAACGCAATATCTCTCGAGACGAGTTAATGGCGTCCAAAAACCATTACGCCTGTATTGAAAGCGCGCATATATCTCGCAATTTACCTTAAATGAGATGCCACTAAATCTTTGATTCAACGCTTTTAACAAACCAACACCATTACTCAATCGGGTAGACCAACCCTGTTGCTCAGGTAAGAATTTTTTAGGGATGCCTAAAAGCTCAAGATATTTTTTTTGAACCTCAGCCGTAGTCAATTTAAATTTCTCAAGATGTACAGCGCTAGTTTGAGCCGGGTAGCGCCTATAGGTTATCAGCCTGTCTTTCAGATTGATGAAACGAAATCCCGCAGCAGCCATCTGAACCCACAGGAAATAATCCTCTGAAGTGAGTATTGTAGTGTCGTATTTAAAGCGCTTAAAAATTTCTGCCTTGCCAGTGATTGTCGAATTACATATGCCGCAATAAACACTTAGCAGTGCTCTCAAGTCGGCATCCGTAAACTTATCCTTAGATTTTTTAATACGGGTACTAGTCTCATCCAAAACCCACTGGGCACTGCCACAGATATCACAATCGCCCGCCTCCAGCACCTCTATTTGCGTTTCCAGGCGCGTAGGATCGGCGATATCGTCGGCATCCATAAGGGCAATATATTTGCCTTTTGCCCTATCTATCATTTCATTGCGTGCTTTTACAACGCCATAATTTTTATCTGATAGCACCTTAACAATTCGTGAATCATTGTAAGATTCAATGACTTTTCTTGTGCCATCACTTGAGCCATCATCAAAAATAATGAGCTCAAAGTTTGTGTAGTTCTGATTCAGAATGCTATCAATAGCTTCGCCGATAAAACGCTCCGAATTATAAGCAGGCATCAAAATACTAACCAAAGGCATATTCATGATTAAACCCAGCTTTGCAAGTATCGACCAACTCTTTTTAACTTTTTGAGCGCTCTAGAAACAATAGATTTTTGACTGCCCCCATAGTCCAAACTCAAATCCCAGCTGGACTGATAAATTATGCCTAAATAATTCTCTTTCAGCTTAGCAGTCGACTCACCCAACCTTCTCAGCAGAAAGTAATGCCAGTCATAGTAATAAACCCGAAACAGTTGCTCAATTGGGTACAACGGAATGGCTCGAAAATTTAATAAGGCCTCTAAGTACAGAAGAGTCTCGGGATGTTCTTGGGTACACAGATCCCAAAAAGTAATATTCCGCGGCTTCAGATACTCCTGGTCAAGAGATTCCCAAACCTTGGCAGACCAGATAAATGGAGGGCAAGGACAATAATAGTTTGGCCCCTCTCGCCCGAATAACGCCTTAACCCTATCGCCCTCAGCCTTGAGATTTTCTGGCGCTCTTGCATGCCCACGATCGACGGCTAACTGAAAATATTCTTTGTTTTGATATATTACGGCATAAGGATTACCATCGCTAGCGAGGAAATCTGACTTCGCAAACTCTTGTATAAAAATACAATCCGAATCTAGGCATACATAGTTAATGGATAAACCTAGGCGCCAGAATTCAGATTTAATAACCTGTTGAGTAAGACCCCCAGACTTCGTTGCCAAAATGCCAACGGGAGTCTGTTTATTTGCAGCAACAATAGATTCATCGGAAACCCATTGATATCCATTTGATCCTAATATTTTGACCAAATCATCATATTGATCCTGCGGGGTCGAGATATAAAACGAGATCTGATCTTTGTTGTATTTCTGGATTGAAGCTAGCAATTGCTTTAAGCGCAAAAAATCTTTGCGATAAGACTTGCAGTAGAGGACTAAATCAATCACGAACATAACCCTTCAGCATGTATATGAGAAAGAATGCTTGCGACCGCTTGGTCTACGCCAACTGGACTCCAAAGAGGATCAATTAATTGCTGCTTCTGCCAGTCCAACCAAATACGTTCAAGCGCCATCGCTATGCCCTCGGCGTCCCCATCAGCACTGAGATAGGATCCTCGATCTAACAGCATTTTATCCAACTGGGGGTTGCGGTGTGTAATGCCCCATATGGGGCGGCCAGCCCAAAGGTAGTCGTAAAACTTCGATGGAATGTATTCTGCGCACCACTCGTCATTTCCATGAAGCAATATCAAGACATCTGCTGCTTGCATTTTCTCGGCCACCTGTTCGCGCCCAGACTTTCCAGTAAGGAAATTTTTTTCAAGGCGCCCATGCGCTTGCAAGATATCGGCATAGTCATAGCGCTTTATGGCCTCCACTGATAACGAATCTAAGGGGGCGCCGTATGCATGTACACGAATCGATTGTCTAGCCTCAGGATATTTATCCAAAAGAGTGTTGACGGCTTTTAAAATAATGGAAAGCGATCGATCGTTGGCCAGAGATCCAAAGTGAGCAAGGTTTAAATGCTTTCCATATCGATGGGCAGCCCCTTTTGTCATGCTACCCGGCGGATTGGCACCAGGCATCACCACAAAACCACGGGCATTACCAGGTGTATTTAAATTGGGATTGCGCACCTTCGCATAATGCATGGCTCCATCAGTAAACCACCACACATAGTCAGAGTACTTGCAAAGCTGGGACTCTAAGTAATGGCGAAAGCTAGCATCGCGGTTTTTAGACTTCTGAAAGCCTTGATCGTTTGGAGATTTTCGAATCACCAAGGGATCGTGGACCTCCGATATTAATGGCAGACCCGTAGCCCTCTTGAGCCACACCCCAGCTAAATGGGCCGACCAAGCACTGCCAATAGAATAAATCACATCAATCTTGCCAGCACGAATTAAGAAATAACCTCGAACAAACGCAGGTATCGCCCAAGACCACTGACTTGAATAGCCCAAACATAGTTTTTCAATGGCAATAAGTGGTGCCAGCAATACTGAAACCGTACGAGTCAGGATCTTGTAAATAAATCCTCGTCCATACTGATTCGCAATCCAGTGGCGGAAATCAAACCGAAATGCAGCCGGACCCCATGCTAAAAACTGCACATGAGGAAAGCGAGTATCTTTCAATCCAGTGATTGCACTAAAAACAGTGGGTTTAATCCCAGCCTCTAAAAAATAGGGGATCTTGTCTGTAATAGTCAGGCTCGCTGCCCTGCCATCCATATTAAAGGCATGAGATAGCAGGAGCCAATTCTTCTTGATTGGGGGGTTCAAGCTCAATAAATCCTTTTTGGGGCAAAAAATTATTGGAATCAAGAAATACTTAAGCCATTAGAATAATTGCAAAATAACCCTATAGAACCGAATTATAGTGGGCTTGTTGCATCTTCTTTGCCAGCTTACATTAAATGATGAATATAAAAGAAACTTTTACGAAGTTATTGCTTTCGATCTCAGGAAAATCGAACTATGTCCTATATAGAAATTTTCTATTCACAAATTCATTAATTACTGCCAAAAATGATAGAGTGAAATTTATCAGGCGCAAAGTCAGCCTGCCGATAAATCTAGACTCCACCAACCTTGAAGGCGAAGAATTCTACTTACTACTCATTCATGTAGATAACATCGCCCATTTTTTTCATGATATCTTCTTCCCTTTTTACGTAAAGTGGCGTAAAAATAAAAAACGTGTTTGTGTATCCATCAAAGGCGATCAATTTCAAAGAGAATTTCTTGAGTCAATCATTGAGCCTCAATATCTCATTTTTCTTGAATATGAGCAGATCTATCGTTTCTCAAAAGTTATTGTCACACCCGAGGGCAGAGATCTAAAGGTTTATGACAACTACCTTGAAATATGTCATGAAATAAAAGAAATTTGTTTTGCTAAACACAGCATTACAGAAAGAAGAACAAAAAATTTAATTTATGGCCGAAACGAACTCAGCAGAAAAAACTTGCTGAATATTGATCAAGAATTTTTGAAGACCAATAACATAGAGCAGGTCTCCCTTTCCAAACTGAGCTTTAAAGATTATCTTGAGACCCTATCCACCGCTACCACCTTCACCTATATGGTTGGAGCAGGGGTGTTTAATTTATTATTTCTTGGGCCAGATGTACGCGTTCTAGAAATCAATCCCCACAGAAATAATTCATGGGCGCAAATGTTCGGAATGAGTCATTTATGTAAGTTTCACGTAGTTGTGACAAAAAATATCAAACCTTCGACTGCGGCAACCCAAGATGAAGCCGTTTTAGATAGCCATGCTTTCTTCGATGAAAAAATTGCAAGCGAAATTAAGCAATTAATTTCCAGCAACAATTGACATCACTGCCATGCGCACAGCAATCCCAAAAGTTACTTGATTCAAGATCACGGACTGAGGGCCGTCAGCAACGGCAGAATCTATTTCAACACCTCGATTCATGGGTCCAGGATGCATTACAATCGCATCGGATTTAGCCAAAGCTAAACGCTCCTGCGTAAGTCCGTACTGCTTGAAAAAAGCCGCGCCTTCAGGAACTTGACCAGCTTCCATGCGCTCCTTCTGAATGCGTAATGTCATGACTACATCAACCCCCTTCAAGCCCTCTTCCACGCTATGAAACACCTTCACACCGAGCATATCTAAATCGCTTGGCAAAAGACTCTCTGGCCCAATAGCGCGAATATCAGTACAGCCTAGAGTGCGTAATGCGCAAATATTGGATTTGGCAACCCTACTATGAACAATGTCGCCAATAATGGCGACCTTCAGCCCACTAAAATCTTTCTTAAAGTGGCGCATGGTGTACATATCTAGCAATCCCTGAGTGGGATGTTGATGGCTACCATCTCCAGCATTCACCACATGAACATGCGGTGGTACATGTTGAGCAATTTCAATAGGCGCCTTAGAAACACTGTGGCGCACAACAAATATATCTGCCTGCATCGCCACTAAGTTATCGATGGTATCCAACAAACTCTCACCCTTAGCGGTTGAAGAAGTTTGGATATCCAAATTAATCACGTCGGCCGATAAGCGCTTAGCCGCAATCTCAAAAGTAGTCCGAGTGCGTGTAGAGTTTTCAAAAAAGAGATTGAAGACGCTCTTGCCACGCAGTAAGGGAACTTTTTTCACCTCTCTAGAGGGGTCGGTCACACTGACAAACTGCTGTGCAGTATCTAAGATATGGATAAGCTGCTCTCTAGGCAGGCCCTCAAGGGTCACAAGATGCGTTAAATCACCCGCAGCATTGAATTGATTAAATGGTTGAATAAACTCACTCATCAGTCGCGATCCTCAAGTTGAAAGGTGAATTTACCGTCAGTATTTTTTTCCAAGACAAGTACTTGGTGATCAGGTGCCTGCACTGTTTCCCCTACGAAATCTGCAGAAATAGGTAGCTCACGATTTTCCCGATCTGCCAATACCATCAACTCCACTTTGGCTGGTCGACCAAAGTCAAATAATTCATTTAGTGCAGCACGTACAGTTCTGCCTGTTAGCAAAACATCATCTATCAAAATAAGATGTGCGCCGTTCACTTCATAAGGCAACTGGGTAGGCATTGTTTTAGCGGTCCGAATTGCAGTCATGCCTTTTTCAGCATAGTCATCACGATGAAAGGCGACATTAATGACCCCGTAATGAGGTAATCCCAAATCAGCAGCCAGACGCTCAGCAATCCATGCTCCGCCCATGGCTAAACCAGCCAGTTCAAAAACTTCTCCTGACGCCTTGCGCTTGCGCAAAACTTCTAGCAACTCTAGGTAGGACTGCTCAGCATTCATCTCAACTTATCCTAATTCTTCTCATGAAAGTACTGCTCCAAAATCAAGGCAGCAGACTGTGCATCCAAATTGTCCCGCATCTCTGGATTTCCCTCCAAAATAGCTGAGGTATAGCGTTCATCCACCCAATCGACCGGCAAATGAAAGCGCCCATGGAGTTGATTTCCGAACCGCTTGGCCTTAGCTGTCATTTCATGGGGTACGCCATCAGGATGGCATGGCAGTCCAACCACCAGTTGATCAGGCTGCCATTCCTGAATTAAGGCCTCAATAAGCCTAAAACGAGTGTCATCGCCATTTTCAGCAATGGTTTGTATAGGCTGCCCAGCTTTAGTTACCGTATTTCCAATAGCCACCCCAATTCTGCGAGTGCCATAGTCAAAAGCCATTACTGTGAGGTCTTTTTTCGCCTCAGGCATGTCCTGCCTCGCCAGAGAGGTGAGAAGGATCAAAACCGAGATGGCTCATAGTCCGCTCGTAGCGCTGGCTAGAAGGGGTATTGAAAATAATCTCCGCCATCTCCTCACGGCTCAAGGGAACATTAATCCAGCCGTTGAGCGCAATTTCTTCTTCTAGCTGCCCTGCTCCCCAACCGGAATACCCAAGGGTCATTTGAAAATGCTTTGGGCCTTGACCATTGGCGACCGCTTCTAAAACATCCTTGGAGGTAGTCATGGTGAGGCCCCCTGGCACTGCAAGGGATGATGAGTAGGCACATTCAGGGTTTGGCTCGTGCAAAACAAAGCCTCTTTCAATCTGTACTGGACCGCCAAAATAAACTGGTTGCTGAAGTAAAGGGGCTATTTCAAGTTTGAGCTCAATTTTGTCAAACAGGGTTGCTAAATCAACCTCGGTTGGTCGATTCACCACTAAGCCCATGGCGCCCTTCTCTGTATGCTCGAACAGGTAAATCACAGAGCCTGCAAAATTCTCATCCGCCATGCCAGGCATAGCAATTAAAAACTGATTTGCCAGATGATCGGCGGAATAGGAGATGGATGACCCCGCACTTGGGGTTTGGGTGGGTTTTAGTGCTGCGCCCACAGGGGCTTTCTTAGCCGAGCTCATGTAGGTTTATTTTACCGAAATTCCACCCAACTCAAGCGCCTTTTGCCATTCCCCCATAAGATAGTGTCTATGAAAAAAACACTGGTTTGAAGGAAACGCCATCGGCAAGTCTTGGGTGGTTAGCCAGAATCATGAAATAAAAATCACGCCAGATGAGTTCGCTTAACCAAATGGTGGCACCCATACTGCCAGCAAGCATACGGCGATGGGCCTCCCGGACCAGACCTCGAATTGATAGCATGCCAAAGCGTAAATGGGTGGACAGGTAGCTAACACCTTTGATGGCCGGAAAGTCTCTGCCAATCTGGTATTGATCAATGCGCGGGAGAAAGTCTTCCAAAAAATGTTGTCCACCATCAGAGCCTGGTGGCAAATAGGACTCAATACCAGTTTTTGCAAATCCCATTGATTTAAGGCTTGGCAATGGTGAATCGAGTTTTTTTGGAATGGGTGCAAATTGATTGTTCTTGGGAGTGCAATCATAAGCAGCTAAGTCTTGTTCTCGAAGCGTCTTCAGCCAATTATTTTTGTAGGGTGTAAAGATCGAAAAGACAGTATTCGAGTTGGTGAGGATTTCTTTTTTCTCAAAGATGACCTGATCCTTGAAATCTTCAAATTCAATATCGAGCACAGACAATTTATCTTTAACCATTTGATCGCGAGCAATGGCAGAGGGTTCGTAATCACGATTGGTAAATACAGCATCTACACCAAGCTCACGAGCGATCTGGGGAATGCATTCCGTGGGATTGCCATAGCGAATGATCAGACCACCACCTTGTTGACGTAGTTCCTCATCAATCTTTTGAATGCCTTGCCAAATAAAGTCTACTCGCCGATCGTGCTTAAGCCCATCTTGATCTAGCCCCCCTTGCATGAGG